>Ga0307411_10000030_pt1 | contig 47053 bp, 78 predicted proteins | sample DK1Ometagenome_2_FD_203712 | JGI IMG/M metagenome (GOLD analysis project Ga0307411, IMG submission 203712) | Maize rhizosphere microbial communities from greenhouse at UC Davis, California, United States - DK15-O-1 | ecosystem: Host-associated > Plants > Roots > Rhizosphere > Soil | place: USA...
CTGGGTTCCGTTGCTACGGAGAGCGTAGTACCTGTCGACAAAGGTGGGACTGGCGGAACAACCCAAGCTGCAGCTAGGTCAGGACTCGGCCTTGGCTCGGCTGCCATAGTAGACGCGGTTGGGCTGGCCGCAAATGGCGCAATAGTTGAATCTGGAAGCACTGGTGCAGGGTCATGGACGAAGTTCGCAGATGGGACAATGATAACGCAGCACCGCGGCACCATTGCACTAAACATCACCACAGCCTACGGATCTCTTTTTTACGGCAGCTCAGTCGCTATAGCATTTCCACAGACTTTTGTGGGGGATCTCCCAAAGCTCGCACTTGGCGTTAGTAACGGACCGGTCGCAGCTCTATGGGTTGGACGTCAAACAGCCGTCACAGCGTCTGGCACTGGCTCATTTATTATTTTGGCCCCGTCGTCTCTATCTAATGCCGTGGTAACCATGGACATCATTGCCACTGGTCGTTGGAAGGTATAATTTAATTGCTTGTGAGGTTTTAATGAAGATTAATCTAATACCAGTTGGCCGCCCGGAAACTCTGGAAGTTATCCGCATCGGTGATGTCTTGAATATAAATGGGGAAGTATTCGATTTTTCTCCGATTGGAGAGGGTGATACCTTGCCAGCTACAGCGATCGCCTCAGACTGGTTCATGAACATGGTAGAGCGATTGAATGGTGAGCTGGAATTAACACTAATACTTCCGCTCCCATCGAATTACAGCCAAGAGCAAGCATTCCCTGTGCCATTGGAAAATGTGCCGAATGGCCCGGTTTCCTTCCCACAGTCACTGCCACCACCACTTCCTCCAGCACCTAACTTTGCTACCAACAGCGGGGAGACGGCAGTATGAGTAATATCGATTGGTCCCAGCTCATCACCAAATCAATGAAGATAGCTGCCGAACAGGCCGCCCAACTGTCGGCAGCAAAATTGGACTTGGCTTCCAGGAATAACAAAGCAGCCGCACAGATCGTCCGCATTCAGGACCGAATCGATACGATTGGATTCGGCATCGAAATAGGCGAGGCCACGCCGGAAGAAGAGGCGGAGCAGGCCGCGCTGCTGCTGAACCTGAAGGCGTGGAAAACCTACAAATACGCCTTGGGCAAGGTCACTGTTCAGCCTACCTGGTACCAGGCGCCGGTCTGGCCGGTGGAGCCGCCAATCCCCGAGATCATCGCCGCGCCAATGATGCGTTCCGCCGAATCCATCTGATCTCAGCCTGCCACCGCAACCCGCCATCGAGCGGGTATTTTTTTGCCTGGAGAAAAGTTATGACCGCAACCGAGAAGGATCGCGACATCCTGGTCCGCACGCTTCATGGAGAGGCCAGGGGTGAAGGGTTCGCCGGCCAGGTGGCCGTGGCCTGCGTGATCCGCAACCGCGTAAACGATGGCAAAGACCGTTCATGGTGGGGCGAGGGCTACGCCGGTGTCTGCCTGAAGCCGTACCAGTTCAGTTGCTGGAACAAGAACGACCCGAACTATCCCTACCTGAGCGGCGCCAAGGAGATTCCGCCGAAGCAGTTCGCCCAGGCGCAGCGGGCCGCGGATCTGGTTATCTCCGGCGCCGAGCCTGACATCACCAATGGCGCGACCCACTACTACGCGACGACGATGCCGAAACCGCCGGCGTGGGTTAAGGGCGCAACTGAGACGTTCCGCCTCGGGCACCACATCTTCTTCAAGGACGTGCCATGAGCCCGGGAAGTCTGAAGCTTTTGATCGCCAGCGTGGCAGTGGCGCTAATCCTGGCAATCGGCGCGACGTGGAAGGTGCAGGACTGGCGTTATGCTGGGCAACTGGCAGAGCAGGCCAACGCCCATCTATCCGACCTCGCCAAGATCGGCACTGCGGCAGCGGACCAGGTCCAGGCAGAGCAGGGCAAGCGGCTGGCCCTGGAACAGCGGCTGACGGCGAATGACCAAACCCACCACAAGGAGTTGAGCGATGCTCAAACAAATCAGGCTCGCCTGCGCGATCGCCTTGCCACTGCTGATTTGCGGCTGTCAGTCCTCCTTGCCGAGGAACCAGCCAGTTGCAACGCAGTGCCTTCCACCCCCGTCGCCAGCGGCGTGGTTCATGGAAGACCAAGAGCCCAACTTGACCCAGCGCATGCTCAAAGAATTATCGCCATCACCGATGCCGGCGACCGGGGATTGATCGCGCTGCGGGCGTGTCAAGCCTATGTCAGGTCATTGGGTCAGTAACGTTCGGCAAATAGCCGTTGATCGGCGCCAGTTGAACGCGGGCATTTCGGTTATCGATACTGTGCTTTTGTCCAGTATCGAGACCAGCATGAAATTCCTGATCATCCCGCGCCGGGTTCTCGGCGTAGCCATTCCCAAAGAACAGTTAAGAGACGTTCAGCCTGTGAGTGGCGATATCGTCATCAGCGAGTGCCACAACGAAGACCTGGGCCGATCGTCTGTCAGCGCCCAGGTTTACAAGACCAACTCAGGTCCGGACATCCTTCCGCCACTGCTGGACGTACGGATCACGGGCATGGCACAGAACGGTATGAGCCTGAGCGGGGTTGAGAAGGTCGGCGATGCGTTTTATGCGCAGTCTTGGTGGTGCAGGGCGGAATAGGGGATTGTGTTCGTTCGGCAGAACGCCGGAGGAGGGGTGTGACAGGAATGTGTCGCACATCGTGGTACAGTGTGACACGAAGCGCAAAAACTGAACGGTTGTGACGATTGCGGGCGTCGTAACCTATTGATATTGCAAGTCTTTACCTAAGGGCGCATGATTTAGGTTCCAGCGCCGCAAGGTGTGAGAGTTCGAGTCTCTCCGTCCGCACCACCTTATAAATCAAGGCTTTACCAGCCTTAGATACCCCTCCTGTAGCACCGCTGGATTCTCGCTGTAGCGAGATTGTGACAAGCCCATATCGAGAACACTGACGGCATTTCGTACCCTGGCCGGTGCAAGATGCGCGTACTTCTCGGTCATCTGGATTGTCGAATGTCCCAGCAAATCACGAATCTCAATGAGCGGCACGCCGGCGGACACCAGCCATGCTGCACACGTATGACGCAAGTCATGGATCGTGAAGTCTGTTATTCCTGCCTTTATACAAGCGTTATCGAAACCCGTTGAAGGGTCGGCCACTCTTGCCCCGTTTTTCCTCGTAAATACCCATGGCGTTGTTGGGCAATATTCTGCCCGAACAGCCATCCTTCCTTTAAGTGCAGCCAAAGCCCCTTCATTAAGCGGGATACTTCTTCGCTTCGCGGCTTTGGTGTGCTCCCCGTCCAGATATATCAGCCGGTTGGCAAAATCGACCCGGCGCCATTCCAACCCCAGCATTTCCTCTTTCCGACAGCCAGTGTTCACGGCCAGCCGGATAAAGTCCTCGAGCATGTCACCGAATCGCTGCTTTCTCACAATCCGACACAGGCCGTCGACCTCTGCCCGGGTGATCCAGCGGACCCGACCCTCTGGCTCCTTCAGCTTTCGACCCTTGACCGGGTTCGGCAGCTTCCATTCCAGTTCCGTCACGCACCAGTTGATAGCGGCGGACAGCGCCGCCAGTTCGCGGTTGATGGTGGCCGACGACTTGCCGGCCTCCGTCCTGGTCGCCGAGTATTCCCGCACGTCCTTTCCCGAAAGCTCGTTCATCATCATCCCGGCGAAGTGCCGCTGCAGCGACTTGACCCTGAACTGAGTGGTCGCGAAGCTTTTCTGCGATGAAGCGGCATTGCCCAGGTACTGGACCATGACTTCCTCGAACGTCCTCGGCGGATCCACGCCCAATTCCTTCTGGCGCCAGGCCGCGCCGCGATGCTCCTGCTCTATGGCCTTGGCTGCTGCGTAGTCCTCGGTGCCAGCAGAGCGTCTAACGTACGTGCCATCTGCTGCGGTGAAACTGATCCACCAAGTTTTACCTCTTTTATAGGGCATACCTTCTCCTCGGGTACGCCGCCCGCGACCGGGAGGGTATCAGGGATACCGGCCTCGATCATCTGGACGAGCTTTTCGTAATGAACGCGCAGCGGGCCGAAGCCGCGTACGCAGGGGATCTTCCCGGCTTTTGCCAGGGCGTAAGCCGTCGTGCGGCCGATGCTCAACATTTCGGCCGCCTTAGCGATGGAGATCAACTTCATGCCGTCCTCCCAGCTTCGCGCTGCGCCTTATTCCAGCCTTGAATCCACTGCTGCTTGGAGCATGGAGACGTGTCGTTTTCCGTTTCGAACGGGTTCTGCTTGATGCTCGCGCCCTTGAGAAAGGCCGCATACCCCTGCTCGAACGGGTTGATCTTCTGGCCGTGCAGTTCTGCAGTTGCCATGTGTGTGTGCTCCATGCCGCGCGTGGCGGCAGAAGGTGGTTATAGGTCGGCGGAGTGTTTCGTGAGCATCGCCATCTTCTTGACGATGGTGTCAGCCCGCTTCTGCAACGTGCTCCACTGGTCATCAAGCTTTCGCCATCCGGCCTCAATGGCTTCGCGCTTGGAGGGGTAGAGCTCGGTTGTGAAGTAGGTCTTGCCCGTGGCGGTTTCGAAGTACCCGGGGTAATACCCAATCCTGACGAGTTCGATTTCTTTCGGCGCGTAGCCCGGCGTCAGCACCCAGGCTTTGCGGGGAAGGTCATTTTCGGACATGGCTTTGCCTCGCCCGCCGTTCACCGGCAGGCCGTAGGTGGATTGGGGTTAGGTGCGTTCGAGGTCGGTAGAGATAGCTTCGACCTTGATCCGGCCGACGATCTTGGTGCTGTCCAAGTGTTCCTTGAAAAGCCGATTAAGACGTCCAAGCGCGGCCTCGCTCGCTTGGTCATGGACCTGGCCGGTAGTGCAGTTGGGGCCCCAGCTACCGAGATTCGAAAGCTCGAGCGTGACCGTCACCTTGGCGCTTGTGGTTGTTCTTCCGCGTGGTTTCATGGCCTCGGCCCCCTGTATATCAGGTGTGCCATGTAGAGCAGGGGGAGGATCATGGCGTCACCTGTTCGCATCCGCACCGCGCCGGGTGGGCTTGGGGTTGTTGGCAGGCCTGCACATTCGCCTGGCGGCTGATCGCCGACAACGCAGCGTCAAGGCGGGTTACTGCTTTGTGCCTGGTCAGGCAGGTAACGCTGACAATGGTGACGCTCGAACCACCGCGGGCAGTCCATGACCCGTCCGGGTTTTGCTGAACTTCAATTACGTGGCTCATGACATCACCTTCAAGCCCTGGGCCTCGATCATCTGCTTTGCCTCGGCTCGGCGTATCAGCCAGTGGCCGTCGGTGTCGGTGTGATAGGCCTCGGGCAGTTCCACCACCAGGGCGGCGCGGGAGGCCTCCCATGCTAAACAGGCCAGCCTAAGCATTGGATCTGCAAAGCTTCCATCCTCGCGCTTCCAGGCCAGATTCTTTTCTGCCTGATCCCGTACGCCCTCACCGTACGACTGAGTCACCTCCGCCAAATACCATGCGGCGAATTTTTCGCGCATCTGTTCGCTCATGACATCACCACTGCAACAGAGAAGAAGATAGCGCCCCAGAGGCAGGCGCTTATGGCTGCGGCTTTGAGCATCATGGGGTCACCTGCTGATTTTTGATTTGAGTTCGAAGAGCTGCTGCTGCATTCGCAGCGCACTGGATGTCGGCGTGGTATCCGCCGTAGTGGACTTTCTTTTTCGCCCTGACCTGGACGAACCATCGTTCTTTCCTGCCGTCCCAATACACGCCACGAACACCGCTAGCCCCTCTTCCCGGCCCACTTGAAGCGGAGGCGAGGCGATATGCTTGGTTCTCTGCGTATGTCGCAAGGCGCAAGTTCTGCCAACGGTTGTCATCGCGCACAGCGTTTCGGTGATCGACGTGCATGTCTGCCGGTGGATAGCTGCCGGTCATGTACAGCCACGCCAGACGGTGGGCTTGATGCTTGGTTCCATCAATCGAGATCTTCACGTAGCCGTCTTTGTCGAACTGCCCGACCTTCGGTCGGCGCCGTCCTAGATGCTTGAATTGTCCGGTGTCCGGGTCATACACCACTTTTTCCAGCAGGCGTGCGTGCGTGAGTTGGCGCGTTTTCATGGGCGCACTCATCCTTGCCGCCATAGCGGCTGACTTTGAAGGGGGAGGGGTTACTGGATCGCGGTGGCTTCGAGCGCTTCGTCGATCTCTGGATATTCAGGGCGAGCCGGCGGATAGGCGGGAGCCTTCATCGCCTGATCGATGGCGTCGCGAAGGTTCTCGCTGTAGTTCTCGCCGATGACGCGCTCGCTTGGCTTGTCCATCCAGTGACCGACGATCTCGATGCTGACGCTGCTGTCGCCGGCATCGCCGTTTGGGCTGCTGTCGAAGCGCACGTCCCAGCAATTGGACTCCAGCGCATCCAGCCGGGCTTTGTCGCGCACCAGCTCATCAACCCGCTGATCCTGCACTGTGAGGCGCTGCTGTAGGGCTTGTTCGCGGCGTTCAGCAGCTAGGCAGCGCTCAGCTGCGTCGAGGAAGCACCGGGCGGCGTTGTCGAAGTCGCTGGCGTACACATATTCGCCGGCCGCACCTTTGAATCTGTAACGCTTCACGCTTTCCATACACCCTCCTGGGGCTTAACGCTGAATTTGTAGGCGACATAGGGAGCAGCTGCATTGAGAGCCAGAACGCCGATCAGAAGCCAGATCATGCGACCTCCTGAGATACCAGGTCGTGGGCGTTAACAACCGCCATGCCGAGGCGTTCAGCGATGTGTGCTTCAAGGCGTGCGCCTTTCGAGGTGTGCCAGCCGGGTAGCAGGGCCACGGTGTCGCACTCCATGAGCGCTGCAATATCTCGCCGCATGCAGTCGTTCCAGCTACCGCCGTCAGGGTTCAGCTCGGCGGGATTGGTGACGGTGTGTCCCGCTGCGCGCAGTTGAGCGGTCATCGCGTGGAAGGTTGGGAAGTTCAGTTCGGGCATGTCGGTCATGGGACCGCTGAGGTAAATTTTTTTCACAGAGAGACCTTGCCAGGGCATGCCCGGGCGGTGGAGTGGGGGAGTTACAAGGCCATTTCGGCTTGAGTTTCTCGCTGCCAGATCGGGCTGCTGTTGTGGGCCTCGATGCGATCGGCTATGACGTTGGCGCGCTGGCCGGCGGTGGGCGGGGCATACATGCCGAACCGGCTGATGCTGCCGCCGTTGATTGCTGCGTTCGTGGAATCAGCCGAGGCTAATGGCAGGTGCTGGAATATGGCGGGATCGAGCATCCGCAACCCGTGTAGCCGGCACATCGGTCGGCCCTGGTCGTCACAGACAGCGTCCATCGCGGCGCCCATCCGCTTCCACCATGATCCAGTGCCCGGTGTAGCCCATTGCCCAGAACTGCCCAGGGCAACCGTACGCCAGCACCTCGCCAGCCGCTGCAAGCGTTCAAGCGATTCGTGCAAGTGCCAAACAGGAACACCGCGAAGCTCCTCTGGCCACTGCCGGACAAGGTCATCGTTGGCCTCTTCGTCGCCGTCGATGATGTCGGGGATGAGCGCCCAGGTGAATCCAGGGTGTCGGTGCCAATCTTCAACCCAACGCGTGTATCCATCGACGTCTACCTGGCCGCCCTTCTGCCACGCTGTGAAAGCCCCGTTGTCGAAAACAAACGATTTGCATACCTCGGCGACAATCCCGAGATCGTCCTTGCGCGGGAACGGCACCAGCGCGTGCCGGCCAGCCAGGAACTTCGCGGCATCTTCGCGCTTACCGCCGACAGGCGTGCCGTGGTAATGAATCATCCATTGAGCCTCACTGTTTCGATTTCGAACCCTTGGTGCGTGGCGATGATGGTTTGATCGCCGCCCAGGGTCTCAGATAGCTGATCAGCGATCTGCTCATGCCAGCCAGTCTTAATGAGAGCGGTAGCCGTTTTGATGTGCTCGACGTGGATCATCGCCGGGGAGCGAACCTCCAGCTGGTAGACGATGGTTTCGCCATCCGCAGGGCAGACCGCTGCGAAGGTGTGCCGGTAAATATTCATGCGGGATCCTCGCCGGTTGGCGTGATTCGAGTTTGTGGGCTATTGGTTGATGGCCCGGCATGAGGCCGGATCAAGGCGTGTTGCTTGTTCCGCAGTTCCGGCAGTCTTCTCGATAGCGTTGCGCGTCACTGATGAACCGACCACAACCCTCGCAGTTGAACATCATCATGCGTGGCGGCTTCGGCTTGACCAGCTTGATACCGGTACCTCGCAGAGCCTCCTTGATGTTCACGTCGTCGCGCTCAACCAGGCGGCGGGCGAACTTGTCAATGTAGGGCTTGGGCCAAACGACGGCGCCAGATTGGCCGAGCTTTCCGATCCATGTGACGGTGTGGGCTCGCGGCACTACGACAGATTTCGATAGGTCGCTTGTGAAAACGCCGTCCTCACAAAGCCAAATCAGGTTGTTGCCGTTCCAGCACTGCGGCTTCTGGATGTAGAACTCGGCTGCGTCAGGATGCTGGTCTAGCGCTTCGCTCAACGTCACATACTGGCAGTCGACACCAACACGCGCCCGGGCATCGACATAGGCCTTAGGCCACGGGATGTCGGTGTCGCGGTGATCGCAGGCGCCGTCCTTGGTGAAGACCTGCGCCTTATCCAGGTCGGTGACGTATCCGGAGCCGCTGAATCCCCAGAACGAAAGGCCGTCGCCCACGTACGCGTGACTGCGGCTGTCTTGAAGGTAGAACTGATCGTCCATGGATTATCTCCAGTCAGGCGCTCGCCTCCGTGCCCGGATGCGCAGCGTGGGGTAGGGGTTATTCGTCGTTGCAGATGCGCAGGGATTCGCGCTGGTACGCCATGGTCAATTTTGCCGACACGTTTTCGGATATCAGGTATTCGTGCCGCGGAGCAGAAAGGAACTGAGCAGATCCTGCCGGGCCCAGGCCATGCAGATGGTGAATCATCAGCGTCATGGCCTCGCCCTGTTCCTCAATATCGTGCCAGGCCATCAGGTCGGCCAGGGCCTGGCGGGTGCCGGCCAGCGTGTGCATCCGCAACTCCTCTTCGCCGCGGCTCTTTCGCTTCGCCGCGGTCTTTGCTGACCGGTCTTTCTGAGCAGCAGCCATGGCTCACCCCTGATTTCTCTTGTCGAAGCAGGCCGGTTCAGGCCCTTTCCCGCTTTTCGGATAGTCGATACCGAACTTCTCCAGCAGCCTGTCGAAGTTCTTGTACGTGGCCTGGATGCTTTCCCGGGCCTGGTTCCGCGTAAAGCCGCGGGCCTTGAAGTCCCGGATAATTTCCGCCTGCCGAGCGTCCCGCGCCTCGTCGATCTTCCCGCCATTGCTGGGTCGGGTCTTGGCTGGCTGGAACTTGAACCCGCCCTTCGTCGCGAGTCTGTTGAGCTCCCGAAGTGGGAACCCGGTGCGAAGCACGGCCTGGGCATAGGTCATGGTCTTGGCGAGCTGACGGACGTATTCGAGCTTTTCGGCCCGCTCCTGCTCGCGCTTGATGACCCGCTCCTCCCGCTCAATGTCCCGCTGGGCCATTTTGTCGATCCACTTCTGTCTGGGCGGCACGGCCTTCTTCGGCTTGGCGACCTTCTTCCGTGGCGGCGGCTCATGCCGTGGCGGTGGTGGCTTGAAGGACGGTCCTTCCAGCACCTCAATAGTCCCTCCTTGATTCAGAAAGGCAGCTTTCGCCGCCTCCAGGCCGGCCTGGCGGTCATATCCTTGTTGGATGAGTGCGTCCATATCAGGCACCGTTTAAATGGTGATGAGGGGCGAAGGGGATGTCATCGTCGAAGCTGTCGAAGTCCGGCGGCGCTCCCTGCTGACTCTGTTGCGGCGCGGCTTGCTGCGGCCTGGGTTGCTGCTGGCGCTGGCCGGTGGGCCGCTGCTCGTTCGTGCCGGTCTGGCGGTGGGCCGGGGAGCCCAGCAGTTGCATTGTGCCGCGCATATCTACGTGCACTTCAGTGCTGTAGCGCTTGATGCCGTCCTTTTCCCATTCGCGGGTTTGCAGCTTGCCCTCGATGTAAACCTGGGTCCCTTTCGTGACGTACTGGCCGGCAATTTCGGCAACCTTCCCGAACAGGACTACACGGTGCCATTCGGTCTTCTCGACCTTCTGGCCGGTCTGCTTGTCGGTCCATTGTTCGCTGGTCGCCAGGCTCAGGTTTGTGATCGCGTTTCCGTTGGGCAGGTAGCGAACCTCTGGGTCCTGGCCGCAAGCACCTACCAGGATGACTTTGTTTACTCCACGGGCCATGGGGCCTCCTATGCGGCGATGCCGAGCACTTTGTTCATGCGCTCGTCGAGGATTTCGTAAAAGGTCTTCACCCGCTCAGTGAGCTTGCGAATCATTGCTTCGTCGCGGTGAGCGCGCTTGACGAATAGCGGCATGCCAGGCCAGTAGCAGATGAAGTCGATCCACTCTCGCTCCGATACCCACAGTCCGCCCTGGCACTGCGCTACGTGCTCTTTCGGTATCGTTCCACCCAGGATCACGTCGACCTGAAGTTTCGGCAGCTTGGTTTTGATCTCGGTCAAACCCTCTTCGCCGACCAGAGCGTCGGGCGAATAGCCAATGCCGTGATTGAGGATGATCCCGACCTCTGTCGTTTCCACTTCTTCGCTGTCGCAGTACAGGCGCCGGGCGACACCTTCTAACTCGTGCCCGCGCTCGGTATGGCGGTTGCCGGTGAACGGATCGGCCGCTTCCCCGGTAATACGCTCTCCAATCAGCGTATTCATGTAAGTGAAGGCGGCAACACCAAATCCAGCCTCGCCTTTGCCCTCGACCAGCAAGCAGTCCAACTCAGAGCAGGTAACTATGCCCAAGCGCAGCGCAAGCCATTCAGGAGTGCCCTGCGCTATATCGGTGATGACTTGCATGGCTCACTCCTGGGGCCGGCTTGCGGCCTTGCTGATCCGCGCTGACACTGCGTCGAATTCGGATTTGAAGACGTTCGCTGCGCACCCATACTTTGCGGCGAAGTTATCTTGCAGCACCTGGCTGCACTTCTTGAGCATGGCGTCGAGTTGGGCGGCCTGGTTGGCGGTGATGACTGGCTCAGAGGGCGGCGGGGTGTTCCCGTCGTTATCTTCATTCACCGTGACCACGTTGAAGATATCCATGGTCAAGTACCGACGACCGTAGCTGTGGGTAGAGCCGTGGGCGTGAACGCCGGTTTTGTTTGCCTTACCAGCGATGCCGGCTGCGTCCAGCGGCAAATCCATCATGTAGCGCTTCGTGTGGCCCTGCTCGTGCATCACGTCACAGACGATTCGGACGTGACCAGCAAGAGGCGAATCATCGGTACCGAAGGAAAGCGAAAAACCTTCGTCGGTATACTCGGGGCTGATCTGCTGATCGATATCCTCGAGCTTTGCATAGTTGCTGCTGGTCTGGGCGTTGAATGCCCTCTTCGCAACTGGCTTGATCCGGCGCTGCGCGCGCACCATTGCCGCATTGAATGCCGCCGATGCTTGACGGTCCACGAACCGCTCATGCATCTGCATCAACCGCTCCATCTTGTCCACGTCGACCGTCGGGTCAGCGGCGGCGCGCTGGATCATTTGGATCATCATCGCCGACTCGGTGGCCGGCGCCACACCCGATGGCGCCTCAACCCGCTGGACGTCGGTTTGCCTTTCGGCAGTGGCTGCTTGGCTCATGGGAACCTCAGAAGTTTATGGTGATGTTTGGGACTTCGCGGCGGGCGATCTTCAGGACAATGGCCTTTGCCAGCTCTTCGGTGATGTTCAACGACATCAGCGCCTCTTTGGCGGCGCCCATGATTTTCACCTTGTGGGCCTGGTCGGCTTCGCGGATCTGCTGTTGGCGGATGATTTCGTCCGCTGCGGCTTTCTGGCGGGCGACTTCGGCTGCTCGGGCATCTTCTGCTGCCTTCGCCGCGCGCTGGTCGGCGGCGATGCGTTCCTGCTCGGCGCGTTGCTCTGCCGCAATACGGTTGGCTTCGGCCTGCTCAGCTGCTCGCTGGGCTTGCTCGGCCTGCAACTGGAGCTGGAGACGCTGGCGTTCGGATGCATCCTCGGCATCACGGGCGGCTTGCTCAGCGGCGAGTTGGACGGCTGCGGCTTGGTCACGCAGCTCCTGCTCGCGGCGTGCCGCTGCATCGCGCTCGGCCTGAGCCCGTTGCTCGGCTTGGAGCCTCGCCTGCTCAGCAGCTACCCGGGCAATCTCTGCATCCCGGTCGCGCTGGGCCTGGGCCTCTGCCTCGGCACGCAGGCGGACCAACTCGGCCTGCTCGGCTTCGTACTGCTCGCGCTTTTCCAGTGCCGCCCGAAGCGCGGCCAGCGTGCCCGCCTTCAATCGAAGCGCCTCGGCTTCGTACTCGCCCAACCACTCGCCATCGATCACGATACCCTCGAAGGCTCCGATGCTGATCTTCAAGTATTCGGAGTCAGCGGCGCTGATGATCTGCGGGTCCAGGCGCAATTCTGCAACCCAGGCTTCAATCTCCAGTTTCTTGGCGGCCTCTGCCTCTTCCCAATCAGTCAGCGGCTTGCGGATCTCATCACGCAGAGCATCCGCCTCGCGCACGAATTCCCGCAGTTCCGCCTCGATGATTTTGGGCAGCTCCTTGATGCTGCGCAGGTACTCGCGGCCAGGCTTCTCGACAGCAACTTTCCGCTTGCTGACCGTGGCCGCCAAACTTGCGATGCGCTCACGACCCTTGCGGGTGGATAGATCCGGGACCTCTCCGCAAACCTCGTCCTTGATCATCTGAATGAATGGCTTGAGGCCGTTTTGAACGTAAATCGCTGGAGCGTTCTCGTCGCTGATGTGGTCAATGGTGATGACTTGCTGTTGTGCGGACACGGGGATTCCTTGCCGCGACGTGCGCAGCGCTTGAAGGTGTGAGTTAGGAGGTGATGCGATCGGCGAGGGCGCCAAGCAACATCAGGAAAGTGCAGAAGGTGATGGCCGAGAACGACCCGCGCCAGATAAGGAAGCGCCTGGCTCGCTGACGGGCAGTCACCGAAGCACCTGCGAAAGCTGAGGCGGCTGGCATACCCCGCGCCACTCTTGCTGGGTCATGTGGTCGAGCATCATCAGGAGAACGGCGGTGCCGAGGATCCAGTACATGGCTTTCATTGTCTGGCCCTCACCGCGATGCGTCCGCCCTTCATCGTCACCGACAGAGGCACGTTCAGATCCTTCACCAGATCCTCGCGCTTGCGGCCAATTACCTCATTGAACGGCAGGCCGAAGCCGAGGATGGCGATGCGGCGTTCCAGGTCGTCCATCTGTTCGTCGATCAGGGATTTCACGATTGGGGTGGACATGACGACTCCTTGCGCCGGTCAACGATCTTGTTGAGGCGCCCGCAGTAGTGGTTGAATTCTTCGATGGTGATGCGGTTGTCGAGCATCATTTCGTTGATTGTTTTCTGGATCATCACCGACCAACAGGCCGGCGTTTCTGGATCCTCAAGGGTTTCCAGTTCCTCGCCGATGAGGACGTGCGCGCTCATGGTCACAATGAATCGTCCTCTGCCTGGGCGATCAGGGCGTCATCAGCAAGAGGGCTGAGTAAGCGCCTGGCAATGACTCGCAGCCGTTCCTTTGGGTCTGGCACGGCCATCAGGTCAAACGCCCCACCTCGAGCCACAGAGCTGCCCACGATAACGCCAATGATCATTTCGCCAATGGCGCTTGGGTTTCGGCAGGTGCTGCTAATCGCGAACTGCTCGACCTCTTCGGCGAACCGCTTGAAGGTTACGCCCTGCTGCGAATGGCCCTGACGCTTGAACTTCACGTCGCTGCAAAAATCAACGAGCTGCTCGACGGCGTTTTCAATCCACTCAGCCCGAGCTACCTCCCGAGGGCTCTCGCTCACCATCGGAGGCAACTGCGCGTCGTGCATGGCCTGACAAATCTTCAATGCAAGGTTCATAGTTGCCTCCAGGGTGGCGGGTCAGTCGTGGTAGCTGATAACGCGATCGATGCTGTGAAGCTCCATCACATCGATGTGCTCAATTTCCTCAATGGTTTCTACGAACTCACTGAGGTTGCCGTTTCTGTCGAGATCGACAATTGCCCACTCAACAACGGTTCGAGTGATCTTCGCTTTGACGCGGCGCGGCTTTATGGAATCGCTCATGGCGACCTCCAGTTGGCGTTATTCGGGTTTGCGTTCAGGCTTGATGATGTCGTCACCACCAAGCGCCCAGCCCAGTGACCAGCATCGCTCGCAGGGTTCCTCACGGACGTAGCAGCCACACTGGGAAGCCTCTTCCTCAGTCCAGCCAACCTCCTTTTCAACTTCTTCGACGGTCCGCATGGCGACCTCCAGTGTTTGGGGTTAGGCGTCGATCTCGACTTCAGTGATTTGGAACTCGGCGTCAGGTTCGTCATACGCAAAGGTTTCACGGAACGCGTCTGCCAGAGTCGAGACGCCCACCGAAGTGCTGCAATCAATTCCCGTGGCGGCATACTCGGCATCTTCTCGATCATCGAAGCCAACACACTCGCTGCCTGGCACATTCCAAACCAAGTAAATCGTCTTCATGACTCTCTCCATCTGGTTGATCCAACAAATTCCGGCTGCACACGATCCTTCCGCTGGTTGCCGTTGGGCGCGGTGTCATGTGCATGCGGGATTGGTCGGGGAAGTGAAAAGGCCCAACTGGACAGAAAGGCCTTTTCGATGCAGTGGCTTTCAATATTTGGAGCGGGACAGCGCGCGCCAGAACGAACGCCGACCCTCAGTACATCGCCAGCGCTCACGAGTGAGGCGCAGTGGATCGGTTGGCAGGCCGTCATCAGGTGGCGGTTCTGGCCGCGCATGGCTGAGCGCTGCGCCGATCAGGAACAGTAGGAGCATGGTGGTCTCCGGTTGGGATGAGTGCCGGTCTTTCCCGGCTGTCACGGCGCTTGTGCCAGATCAAGGTAGCTCGCCAATACCAGGTTGGCGCTGACCCTGCGCAATGCGGGTTGAGCTATTCGCCGGTTGATGCAGATGCCCGGTGCTGATCTCCGGGTTGGGTGTGAAGTGTCAGGTTCAACCGAGCCGATCAACCGAAGTCCGTCGGCGCCCCACTTGCGAGCCTGCGTCGTTGCCCATCAGCCTGGGCGTGCATCCGCATCGGTGAAGTGATTCGCGAGGAGCTACCTCTGGCATTGCCTGCGCCGCGTTCTGTACGGCGTTCTCAGTGGCTGGCCCCATTACGAGTGGAGTGCCTTGCTTTGCTGAATCACTTCCCGATGCGCTCTCATAGAGAGGATCGGGCAGTTATGCTGCGAACAGCTCCTGCTGCTCTGGCTGTGGGGCGCAGCGCTGGAGCCCGGCACGAATGGCTGACTCCAGAAGCTCGGCGTCTTGCTCAAGCTCAGGGAAGACCCCGGCGAACTCGCGCACCGCACTGCGAATTGCAGTCGCTTCACGCTGAAGTGTTGGGATCACGATGCTGCGCATGTTGCCGATGGTGCTGATGTCGTGACTGCACTCCCGGCAAAGCCGGATGTAGTCGAGGATGTATTTGGGCATGTCGCGTCCTCCAGGTTGCTTGGCTTTCAAATACCTCCCGGGGTGTGAGAGGCATTTGTAAAGCCAGATGGCCGACCTGAAACAGCAGGGAGCCATCTGTACCCGGTCCCGCTACTGGCGACAGACCGGGCTTGCTGCATCAGCGATGTTGGCCAGTTACCCGCCACTGATTGCAGGGCTGGCCGGTCGTCTTCGTGGTTTGGGCGTTGCGCTTCCTCCCCCCCGCCTCAATCAGCATCTATAGGCGTCGGATCAAAGGTCCTTACAACATGCACGCTGCAGCGCGTTGTGCCCGACTTAGTGGGGCAGGGTGCATGAGGTCCGGCGTTCCCAGCCGAGGCTATCGGGATCGCTAATTCTTAAATCAGGTAAATCTTGCTGGCCTACGGATCTATCCAGCACCCCACATTGCCTAGGGTTTAAGTCGCTCTCATCGCCCGGAGGCGGCGACCGATGCCCAGCTATTTGCCTCAAGCTGGCTCGGGATTCTTTCTCTCCGACCGCGAACCCTGTCCGCCGGAAAACTGTATTTGGTGCTTTACGCTGCACACCCGGGTCAGTTGCCAACCCTCTGAACCGTTAAGGCCGGTTCATCGCTGCCTTTGAATCTGGGCCGGTGGTGATCCGGCAAGGGGTATCGCTAAAGAGCGGCGGGTCTGTTGAGGCCCTGGCGCCTCGGTGTTCTGTGGCGTTGAACAGAATTTAGCTTGCTGCTAAACATCCGTCAACAGCTTCCTGCTAAATAGTTGCGAAAAATTTAGCAGGGGGATAAAAAGAAGACGTGACTGGTCCTAGCCAGTAAGTGAAAAAATTCCGGCTAAACGGAAAACGACGGAGGTTTGCGATGGCTGGTGTGAAGGTTCGGGCGGCTGTAGAGGCCAGATGGGGTGATGATCAGGTAAAGGCGAGCGCTGCCAGCGCAAAGGAACTTGCCGCTCTGGCTGTCAGGCTTCTGGTGGAGGATGTCGGTACGGAGGAGGCGAGAACGCTCATTCGTGATGAGCTTGGAGCTTACAAAGCGGACTATGGCGGCGCCGGGGTAGACCAGCGACCCGCCAAGAAGGAGGGGTAGTTAAAGCGTTCGGCCGCGACCGCGAGTTGGGCGAATGGTCGACCACCAGAAAACGAACCCGATGATGCGAATCGACTCCGCCACTTCCTCAGCTGAGTAGATCTCGTCGGGATGCTCGTCCGAGTTCTCAGATCGAAGACGAAGGCCGCCGCCCGGCTGCCGGTAAAGGTACTTCACCCGCAGCATGCCACCATGCTCGATGGCATAGATCTCGCCGTCGATGATGTTCGTAGTTCCCCTGTCGATCCCCACCGTCGAGCCGTCCAGGATCAGCCGTGACATGCTGTTTCCGGCCACTGTAGCTGCCATGGCATTGGCCGGCTCGACGCCAGCGTCTCGAAGGGTTGACCTTGAAAGTCGGATGCAGCGCCCAGGTACGGGCTGAACGGATGTCGCCCCGCCTCCCGCTGAAATCTCGACTTCCTTATAAAGAGGCACTTCCACTTCCTCACTTTCCAGTGGCGTCTCGCTATCCCAAGGGGAGATATCCCCTATCAGGTTCAAGTCGCTTTCCCTTGGTATCGGCAGGCGCACGACGTTGTTTAGCGCTGAGTTATCGGCCTCGTCATGCACCTGGTCAAGCCAGCCATGAGGCAGCAACTCTGCCGCCTCAATCCGGCGAGCCATGACGTCGCCCAGGCTGCGCGTCGGATTGTCCGACAGCATCTGGCTCAGATAGGAAGGAGACGTACCCCAGAGCTCGGCGCACACAGCCTTCGATCTCCCCTTCAAGAGCTTGATCACGTTTGTTCGGCGAATCGATTTTATATCCATGCCGACAGGATTACAGCCCGGCGCTAACTTTGAAATATACAAGTGGCTAAACTCCTGCTTGCCATAACTTTAGCAGTGCGCTAAATTCTCCTCGTATCCAAAGGAGAATCCTCATGTCCACCCAAGTTCGAGACTGGCTTAACAGCCACACAGACGAGGAGCGAACCGCTCTGGCGGACTCCGCCTGCACGTCTGTTGGCTACCTCTGGCAGCTTGCCGGTGGCCATAGAAAGGCATCCGTAGAGCTCGCCGCACGCCTCAACAAGAGCAGCAAAGGCGTACTGACCCTTGAAGGTATGCGCCCGGATCTACACGAACTCATTTCCCAGCCTAAGCGTCGGCGCACTGCCGCCTAAACAACTCCTCATCACGAAAGGAAACCACCGATGTACGCAGACCAATCCCACAAACGTGACATGCCACGGAAGGTTCGATTCAACAAAACGCTCGACCGAATTCTCGTCAGGGCCGCTGAGCGCGCTGAGATGCAGCACGCCACCTACCTCTACGAAATGATCGAGTGGGCCGTCGAGAACGGCGCAATCGAAGCCTTGAGCAAGGACGACCAGAAGTCTAGCGCGGCCTAGGGGCCCTATGGAGGTCTTGTGCCTGAAATTGATTACGAGAGCCTGGCCAGCAGCACAAAGGTCAGGATCGCTGCTTTCGCCCTGAAGAAAGGGCTGAGCATTGAGGAAGCACTCGAGGCGATTGCCATCGAGTTTTTGGCAATGGGAGGTCCGGCAATGATCGGAAAGCCGAAAGGGCAAGTGCACCAATTGTTCCCTAAAGAGGGCCTGAAGCTCGTCCCTAAAGAGGGGCTCAAAAGTGACAGCTGACAAACAGCAGGCGAAAAAAAACCACCTGGCCGGGTGGTTTTCCGCTGCATACATCAAAAGCATCTGTGAGGCTGATTATGCACAGTTCAACTAATGCAGGCAATACCCCGACCAATGTCGCGACACGATTCGCCGGATCTGAAAACGTGTCGCGGATAGTTTCTACCATCGATCTGCGCGACATGATCAACGAAGCTCGCCAGCAGGCCGGAGAGCCAAAGGTTCGCAACGACCACTTCCTTTCTCGGGTCGAGGACGAGCTGGGTGAGGATATGGAAGGGGTGCAAAAATATTTCACCCCCCTGCACGGCAACCAGGTCGCCACTTACGGCCTGACCCTTGATCAATGCATGCTGGTTGGTATGCGCGAGTCCAAGGCGGTGCGCCGCTCCGTGCTGAGGAAGCTCAAGGAGCTGGAAGGCCCCAAGGTACTTGCGACCCTGCCGGACTTCTCAAACCCAGCCGCTGCCGCCCGTGCCTGGGCCGAGCAATTCGAACTCCAGCAGGCAGCCAGTCAGGCCCTTGTTGAGGCCGCTCCGAAGATTGCCTTCGTTGAGCGCTACGTCGAATCGACCGGCCTCAAAGGATTCCGCCAGGTCGCCAAGCTGCTCAAGGCCAACGAATCGCGCTTCCGCGAATTCCTGCTCGACAAAAAAATCATGTACCGCATGGGTGGCGAGTGGCAGGCCTACCAGCCTCACATCGACGCAGGGCGCTTTGAAGTTCGCGCCGGTACCAGTGACAGCGGTCACGCCTACAACCAATCCAAATTCACCCCCAAGGGCGTCAACTGGGTTGCTGGTCTGTGGGCCCAACACAATCTCAAGGGGGCCCAATGATGGCCAGATCCAGAAACATCAAGCCGGGGTTCTTCTCGAATGAACACCTGGCCGAACTCGACTTCGCCACTCGACTCCTTTTCATCGGCATGTGGACCGAGGCTGACCGTGAGGGGCGCCTGGAAGATCGTCCGCGCAGGCTGAAAATGGCTCTGTTCCCGGCTGACAACGTGGACATCGAGTTCATGCTGAGCGGCCTGGAGTCTTACGGCTTCATCCGTCGCTATGTCACTGACGGATGCCGAGCCATCCAGATTGTGAGCTGGGCAAAGCACCAGAACCCTCACGTCAAAGAGGCTCAAAGCACTATCCCTGCTGAGGTTTTCGAGCCAGCACCAGACTGGTACGAGGAAAGCACCGGGCAAGCACCATGCGAGCACAGTTCTTTCCCGGCTGATTCCCTCTCTCTTGATTCCCTCTCTTCTGATTCTGGATTCCCGATTCCCGCTCTTCCGATCGAAGATCAAAATCTCTTGCCGGTCGCTTCCGCTCGGGCGGCGTCGAACGTGAAGGTCCTGAAGCCCAAAGCGGCACGGCAGAAGACTGATGCCCAGATCGCCAACACCAACACCTGGGATGCTTACACGATTGCCTATCTCGAGCGCTACGGGGTAGAGCCCGTACGAAATGCGAAGGTAAACGCGCAGATTGCCCAGCTGGTACAGCGGCTGGGGGCCGAAGAGGCGCCGCAGGTCGCGATGTTCTACGTGACCATCAACGACTCCTTCTTCATCCGCAGCTCCCACGAACTGGGCTTGCTGGTCGCTAGGGCCGAAGGAATTCGAACCCAGTGGCTCACGGGACGCCAGGTGAACGCCGTCACCGCGCGCCAGATGGAGAACACCCAGGCGAACCTCAACGCCGCCCAGGAAGCCAGCCGCAGCATTTTGGAAGGAGGACAGGCCAATGCTTTCCTACGCCGAAACCGCTGAGCTGAGCATGGCCATCTGCGCCACGGCTGAAACCCTTGGGCAAACGCTCAGCGCTCCGGCCGCCAAACTGATGGCCGAGGATCTGGCCGAGCACCCAATGGACGCCATCGCCAACGCGCTGTGGGCCTGCCGCCGTGAAGTCACGGGAAAGCTGACCCTGGCCGCCATCCTGCAGCGTGTCCAGGCCGCCGACGGGCGCCCGGGCAAGGATGAGGCCTGGGCCATCGCCATGACCACCAATGACGAATACGAAACCGTGGTGCTGACCGATGAAATCCAGTTGGCCCTGGCCGCTGCCAAGCCTGTGCTCGACGCTGGCGACAAAATCGGCGCAAGGATGGCCTTCATCAGCGCGTACGAGCGTTTCGTGGGCCAGTCCAGGGAAGACGCCAGACCTGTCAACTGGCACGTCTCAGTGGGCTTTGACGCCAACCGCCGCATCCAGGCCGTCAACAAGGCCATGGAGCTCAAGCGCATTCCCCGCGAGCACGGCCAGAAGTACCTGGCTGACCTGAGCGTCGAGCCGATCACCGAAGACGGCCGCGCTATCGCCGGGCTGCTAACCGGAACCGTTACCCGGCCGGCACCAGCTCTGCGCGAAAAGCTGCATCTGGTGAAGTCCTCGATGCTGGAAATGCGAGCGGCCAGCGCTGAGAAGAAGGACGAAATGCGGATTGAAGCGGCAAACGAGTTGGCAGATCGCCGGGCTCTGCTGCTCAAGCAGGCGCAGGAATTGGAGTCACGACCATGAAACGAGCAAACCCAGCACAGCTACGCCAATCTCTTGAGATAGCGCCAAAGACAGTCATGGTCGAGCGTCACCGGTACGTTTCCGACTGGTTCGAGTGCGACAAGATCGAAATGGACATGGAGCACACCACATACGAGTTCCAGTATCGCTTCGGTCCTGATTGGTATCTCGAAGCCAAGCGTTACGACCCAAGCACCGAGATCTGGGCAGCCGTCGAATGGTCGCGTGGAAACTCGTTCAACCTTGCTGACCCTGCCAGCGCTTTGGCAGCTCTGGGCGGTCGAGTGACGAAATTCACTTGCATCAGCGCCGGAATGCAATTCCACAAGGCTCTCGCCGAGCTTTTCGCTCGGGCAGAACAAGTCAAATCCCGGGAAGCGAGTCAGGCCGCTGAGCGCCTGGAGCGTATGGCGTTGATCGCGGAAGCGCAGGAGAAGCGGATATGAGCGTGAACACCGAACTGAAGTGTGCCGCCGAGGCGGTTATCGCCATGAACTACCCATGGGAACACACCGTGCGTGATGGTCGATTGGGCAAGACCAGCACGGAATATGCCCGCTTGGCGCACCCAGCAAACATCCTGACCCTGATCGCCGATAACGAGCGGCTGGACAGGTTGATCATCTTGAACAAGGTAATCAGCGATTCCTTCCGGGCCGAGCGCGACCAACTCCGCGCCGAAGTCGCCGGACTCAAAACCGGCTACCAAGCCTACGAGCAGGTGAATGCTGAGCTGAAGGCTGAGAACGAACGCCTTTCCGCATCGCCGGAGCGCCAGATCATTCGGGCAGTCGTTACCGAAGCTGTGAAGGGAATTGCCGAAGCGGCAACAGCAGACGCCAAGGCCGGGACGCTCAAGGAAATTGAGCAGCTCAAGGCTGAGTGCGGAGCGCTGCGCAAGGATGCCGAGCGCTATCGGTGGCTTCAGCACGGACACAGCGGGCACGTCGAAGTAGTGGAATGGATCGGGCCGCATGCCGCGGGAATGATCGGTGATGATCTGGACGCGCTTGTCGACGCCGCCATGGGCAAGGGAGAGCAGTCATGAGCCATTACAGATTTTTATGCTGGCTCTACGGTGCGGGATTTGCTCTGGTCTTCCTGATGCTGCAGGTGGCGATCAGTCAGCGCGACGAGGCTCGATCTGTCCGCGCTCGGCTCGGCACTGATGAGCTGGTGTGCAAGGTGGTCCGCCATGACTGACAAAATCTCCGTCAACTGCCAGGCCAAGCTGTCCGAGGCCATCACCCGGCTCAGCGCTATGTTCCGCGACAAGAAGTTCGTGGTGGTCTCCCTGCGCCCAGGCAAGGACCGAACCTTGGACCAGAACGCCTTGTGGTTCGCGATGTACAAGCGGATATCCGAAATGACTTCAATTGGTGATCCGGCCGACGCCCGCCGGTACTGCAAGCTGCACTTCGGTGTGCAGATACTGCTGAACGAGGATTCAGGATTCCAGGCTGCTTGGTACCGGGTCATGCGCCATCTGCCCTACGAGGAGAAGCTGGCCTTGATGGGCGAGCACAAGTTGTTTGGCCCGGATGGCTTCCCGGTCACCAGTCTGCTCAATCGCGCCCAGGGCATTCAGTACACCGACCGCATGGCCGCGTACTTCACCGGCCAGGGCGTGGTGTTCTCCGATCTGCTGAGCGAGGTGGCGGCATGAGTATCGTCAAGCACGCATGGTGGGCAATCCGCTATGGCGAATGGAGTGTTGGTTGGGATTCGAGCTGGGGCAGCAAGCCAGGCGAGTCTTTCCTGTACTGCAAGCCGATGTACTACGACGGGTACCACTGCTATCTGCGGGTTGGAAAGTTTTGGTGCGGGGTGAGCTACTGATGGCAATTCAATCGAAGCCACCCCGCGCCAAGAAGTGCCGCGTCGCTGAGTGCGGGGCCTCATTCGTCCCGGCTCAGCCATTTCAAACCTGGTGTTCGCCTGACTGTGCAGTAACGATCATCCGCCAGCGACAGGAGAAGCAGCGCAAGTCGTTCGCCCAGCGCGAGCGCCGAGACATCAAGCTCCGCAAGGAAAAGCTCAAACCCCGTGGTGACCATCTGCGCGAAGCCCAGCAGGCTTTCAACGCATACATACGAGCTCGGGACCAGGCCGCCGGCCACCTCTGCATATCCAGCGGCAAGCCATTGGACTGGAGCGGCAACGCGGTGGATGCAGGCCACTACCGAAGCGTTGGCTCCGCGCCGCACCTCCGCTTCGACGAGCGCAACTGCCACGCCCAAAGCAAACAGGACAACCGATTCCTCTCGGGTAACGCCGTGGATTACCGGATCGGTCTGATCGCGCGCATCGGCCAGGAGGCGGTAGACGCCCTGGAATCCGACCAGGGCGTGCGCAAGTACACCATCGACGACCTGAAGGCCATCAAGGCCGAATACCGGGCCAAGACCCGCGAACTGAAGAGGGCTGCAGCATGATCTACCCAAGCATACTGAACGCAGTTGTCTCGGCCCTCGCGGCTGAGGCCATCGACAACACCAGCAAGCAGGCGTGGCAGAAGCTGTACAACTCTGCCGACGAGGAGGCGAGTGGTGATATGGCAACACTGGTTCGCTCCCGCGGCGCCGACACCATCGACCGTACTCAGGTGGACTGCTGGGTGTCCGCCCGCCTGCATAGCGCCCTGGAACAGAAGCATTGGGATGCGCTGGTGGCGAAGTACAGCACCCACAAGGGGCGCAAGGTGCAAGCCATCGCGGCGTTACAGGCCCTGATCAGCACCCCGGCACCGAAGTTGTTCCTGTTCAAGGCCACCACCGCCTGGGCTATTCCGCAGCTGAAGGGGGCACGGCAGAAGGTGGTCACGTCGGTATCGGTCGAGATTCCGCTGGACGCGCCGGCGTGGCGTCGCGAGTCGATGGTGAGGGCGGCGGTGGCTGCCGGCCAGGCCAAGGCGAAGAAGGACGGGACCCGATCCGCCGACATGATCGTGCTGAAGGATAGCTTCTACGACATGAACACATGGGACAACGACGGGACCCCGGAGTCGACCCGGCGCCGGTGGAGGCAGGATATTGGCAAGGATGCTGACGCCCTGGTTAACCAAGCGCTGGCCCATGCGGAAGAGATATTGGACGCGGAGGGGTTGTTGATTGGCAGGGCTGCGTGATTGCCTGTTGACATCAGTGAGCGAATGAGCGAAATTATCTCCATCCTGTCATTCCTGCGTGTGTAGGACTGACTAAAAATAACCCGGCCACTGCGCCGGGTTTTTTATTGGACGGCTTTCTGGGCTATCCTCTAAGCCCTGAGAGTTTTTATATGGGCTGGGGGAGCAAGCTAATTGACCAGGTACATTTTTGTTGATAGCTGCGCCTTCGATGAACTCTTCAGGCACGGTATCGAGCCAAAGGAAATTGACTCCTCAGAGTTTCAGTTCTTTGTCACGGGTGAGGTTTTGAAAGAGCTCAGTAATATTCCTGAGCGACCAGAAGAGCCTGGTAAGAAGGCGTTTATTGATCGGATATCCAAGAGCGGAGAAATACCCGAGAGAGGTTATTTCGGTTTTGGGCCGTCATCCTATGGCTTTGGCAGGGGATTTCTGGCAGATCTTTCGCAAACGGATTATCTGGAATCTACCAAAGACCAGCTTGGGGAACCGAGACGATCCGGGGCTCCAAAAAACTCTACCGACAGACAGCTTCTTTCGCATGCCATTGTGTTTGCAGTTCTTACCAATGAGCCAACCCTCGGCAACAGGGTCCTAATGGATAAAGCTATCGAGCGTGGAGCAACGGTTATTCGAATGCGGGACTTCGATCCCAAGGCTGAAGGGTTCATTCAATTTTTGAGGCGGCACTTTCCCAATGAAAGTGTTGCTTGATATGGCATAACCCGGCAATAGATCCGGGTTTTTTATGCCTCGAATTCACCTGTAGCCAGGACAGCCCTCGGGACGACCTGGACGCCGATTAGCCGGACAGTACGGCGTACGGAAATAACACCGGCAGCCCGCGCACCTTGACCTCACATGCTTTCCGGGTGGCGCGAGACTTGAGCGGCGAGATCGATGCAATAGGGCGTCGACGCTGTGATGGTCTGCGGCAGACAGCGGGAAAGACTGCGCACCTATTCAGGGCCTCTGCACTCGCAGGGGCTTTTTCTTTTGGGCAATGCCCAGGCCGACGCAGGCCTCTTTTCTTCCACGGTACCGCCCATGACTGAAGTCTCGCGTATTGCAGACAGCACGACATTCAAGGTCGTCGTCCCGGTCCTGCAAACGATCCTGTCAGCCGGTGCCATTGGTGCCTTCGTCTACGTGGTCGGTTCGCTCGGATCACTCCAGATGCAGCTCGCCGCCTACCAGACCAACCAGGCCCTAATCGGGCAAAGGGTGGATTCTTTGGAGCGGTCCAGGGAGTCGACGGACAAGTTGGTCGATTCCCTTCGCGTGAACACCCAGCGCCAGGAGTTCAAGATCGACCAGGTAGGGGAGAGCCTGAAGGCCCTCGTCCAAACAGGTAGACCGAAGTGAATCGCCTGCTGATCGTCCTCATTCTGCTCACAGGCTGTGCGCACAAGGAAGCGATCCAGGAACCACCGAAGGTTCAACGCGTCACCGTACACCGATATGTCAGCGAACAATGCCAGCCAGGCCAAGAAGAGCGCCTACGCGAGGCCCTGAAAAGTGCCCGAGAGTGGAAGCGCTATGCCGAAAGCCTGGAAAAACTGCCAGCAGCGAAGACGACCCATGAAATTGATCCCTGAATGGCGGAAGGCCTGGCGCATGACGAGCGTGCAATTGGCGATTGTCGGCGTAGTGCTCAATGCTGCCGCAACGGGCTGGTCATCGTTTCAGGGGCACGTCGACCCAATGGTCTACGCCATCGTGAACATGGTGCTCGGCATCGCGGTAGCAGTGTCCAGAGTGGTCAAGCAGCCAAAGCTCGCCGATCAGCCGGAACAGCCCGAGTAAAGCGCGACACGTTTCGCGCATCAGCAAATTGTGTCGCGACACTGGAGAAAAGCATGGGCGATAAATCAGGCGAGCACGTCCACTGGGGCGACGATGGCCGAGGGCAGCGCGAAGTATTTCTGGACGGTGAGCGTATTGACTGCGTGACCTACTGCGACACGAAGGCCGGGGTCGCTGTGGTTGCCGATATGCCTCTGCGGTGCACTGACGGCAAGCACATCGACTACCGCCCTGTGTGGGGTGAGATCAACGTGATTTCCCTGGAGGGCGCATGACCAACGTAACCCGCCTTCGCCACGCGCTCCCGCTGAGCCAGGACATCAACAAGGCCCTGACCGATCTGGATGCCGCGATTGCCAAAGCAGTAGACGCCGCCAAGTCTGCCGGACTGCCCCAGGGCCTGATCGTCGCTGAGCTCCATGGGCACGCCCACGCACAGACCCACCAGATGGTGACCGCATGACCGCAGAAATCCATGACATCGCCGACCAGCGTCCGCATCTGACGGTAACGGCTGAAGACGGTGTCCACGTACTGCCGTGTGACCTGGTGCGCTCAGTGATCGCGGGCGACAAGCCGTCCGCCACCCTGACCGAGCCGGTTCTGCGCCGAATCATTGAAGAATGGTTCCAGAGGGTAACGGCATGACCGCAAAGCTGATTGACTTCAAGCGCGAGGGCTGGCGCGATGCCGCCAAGACCCTGCGCAAAATCGCTGATGACCTTGATGCTGGCGAGCACCCTGAATGCACGGTTGGAGCATTGACCCTGATCGGCCCGAAAGGCGAGGTGACTGTATTTGGGCTGGGGCCAAAGTGTGACGACCTGCAATGCTTGGGTGCTATGCGCCTGGGTGAGCAGAAACTGATTGATGTGCTGCTGGATATCGACGACTAAGGAATTCCTATGGCAACCAAGCAACCCGACTGGGAGCGCATCGAACAGCTCTTCCGGGCCGGACTGCTCTCCGTTCGCGAGATAGCGGCAGCCTGCGGCGTGTCTCACACCGCGATCAACAAAAGAGCAAAGGCTGAAGGGTGGGAGCGAGACCTCAAAGCCAAGATCAAGGCCAAGGCAGATTCACTGGTTTCCAAACGAGAGGTTTCCAGCAAGGTTTCCACGGAAGCGCTGGCAACCGAGCGTGGAATCGTAGAGGCCAATGCTGAGGTCATTGCTGACATCCGCATGGCACATCGGACTGACATTGGCCGGTCTCGTCGCTTGGCAAACAAGCTGCTGGATGAGCTGGAGTCGCTGACCGATGAGCAGGGGACCATCAAAGATCTGATTGCCCAGCTCAAGGAAGGCGACTCCGATGACGGCGATGCAATGTCCGACATGCTTGCCCTCGCCAACAAGATGGGCGCATTGCCTTCTCGCACCAAGACCATGAAGGAACTGGCTGAGACATTGAAGACGCTGGTCATCCTGGAGCGCCAGGCCTACGACCTTGACACCAAATCCGGCGGTAACGATGCCGACGAGCTGTCCAAGATGATGGACGATCTATCGAAGGACGCCTGACATGAAGCCCGAGCACATGAAGCTGCTCCGGGATAAGCGTTGGCGTTTGAACAACCTCTACTTCATCACGGACAAAGCGGGCAAGAAGGTCCGCTTCCGGATGACGGACGAGCAGATCGAATACTTCGACGGGATGCATACCCGCAACATCATCCTGAAGGCTCGGCAGCTCGGCTTCACGACCGAGTGCTGCATCATCCAACTGGACGCGGCTCTATTCGAGTCGGCCAAGTGCGCCTTGATCGCTCACACCCTGAACGACGCCAAGCGCCTGTTCCGGGAGAAGGTGAAATACGCCTACGACAACCTGCCGAAAGAGATCCGCGCCGCCAACCCGGCGAGCAACGACGCCGCCGGCGAGCTGGTGTTCAGCAAGGGCGGTTCGATCTACGTTTCGACCTCGTTCCGGGGCGGCACGCTGCGCTATCTGCACGTCTCCGAGTTCGGGAAGATATGCGCCAAGTTTCCGCACAAGGCCCGGGAGATTGTCACCGGCGCCTTCGAGGCCGTGGCCACCGACTGCTTTGTCACGATTGAGTCCACGGCTGAGGGCCGGGCCGGCTACTTCTTCGACTACTCGCAGAGCGCAGAGAAGCAACTGCTGTCGGGTACGCCGCTCGGCAAGCTGGACTGGAAGTTCTTCTTCTTCAGCTGGTGGAAGAACAAGGCCTACTGGCTCGATCCGGCCGAGGCGATCATCCCGCAGCGCCTGACCGACTACTTCAACGAGTTGTTCGCCAAACATGGCATCGACACGAACCCCGGTCAGCGCGCCTGGTACGCCGCCAAGGAGAAGACCCTCGGCGACGACATGAAGCGGGAATACCCGTCGATCCCGGCCGAAGCCTTCCAGCAGTCGATCGAGGGCGCCTACTACGCCCAGCAGTTCACCAAGCTGTACGCCGCTCAGCGCATCGGCACGCTGCCAGACAACAGCCACCTGCCGGTGATGACCTTCTGGGACATCGGCGTCGGCGACTCCACGGCCATCTGGTTCGTGCGTCAGGTCGGTAACGAGTACCACGTCATCGACTTCTACCAGAACAGCGGGGAAGGCCTGCGGCACTACATGAAGGTGCTCAAGGACAAGGGGTACACCTACTCCGAGCACTGGGGCCCGCACGACATCGACAACCGCGAGTTCGGCAGCGATGCCAAGACCCGCCGGGAAATGGCGCGCGAAGGCTACGAGATCGACGGCCAGCACTACCGCATGACGTTCCAAGTCGTGCCGAAGATCGGCGTCGACGACGGCATCGATCAGGCGCGCGAGATTCTCGCTCACTGTGCCTTTGACGAGGCGAAGTGCGAAGAGGGCATCACCGCGCTGGAGAACTACCGCAAAGAGTGGGACGACAAGAAGGGCTGCTGGAAAGACCGGCCGCTGCATGACTGGGCGTCTCACCCGTCCGATGCATTCCGGTACTTCGCTGTCGCCAAGACCAAGCGCGTCACCATGACCCACATTCCTGTCACCTTCACTTTCTGAGGCTCATATGCCCAACTACAGCGCCATCAGGCAGGAGTACAGCGATGCCTTGCCCGGTTGGCAGCTGGTCAAGCGTTGCGTAGCCGGGCCGCGAGAGGTTCGCAAGTACAACGAATACTTGCCCATGCCGGATCCGCTGAATCAGTCGCCCGAGAATATCGCCCGATACGAGCAGTTGAAGAAGCGCGCCATGTTCCTGAACGTGGTGGGCCGTACGCGTATCGGTCTGCTGGGCGCGGTGTTTCGCAAGACCGCTGAGATCGAACTACCCGCCGCTATCGACTACTTGCTCGAGAATGCCAGTGGTGACGGGTCAAGCCTGGAGCAGCTGAGCAAGGAGTCCACCGGCGAATGCCTCGACACTGGGCGCGGCGGCCTGCTGGTGGACTTCCCTAAGGTCCAGTTGCCTGAGGGCCAGACAGCGCTCACCGTCGCCCAGGCAGCCAATGCGCGAGCCTACGTCCACTTCTATTGCGCCGAGAGCATCATCAACTGGCGTGAGGATGTGATTGATGGCGTGCGCCGGCTGGTGCTGGTGGTGCTGCACGAAAAGATCAATGAGCCAACGGCTGATGGGTTCGAGTTCACCGCCAAGGATCAATACCGGGCCCTGATGATGCGCGATGGCCGCTACGTGCAGAGCGTGCATAGCTCGGAAAATCCTGAAGGGGAAGAGACAGAGCCCAAGGACAAGACCGGCAAGCCTTTCGACCATATCCCGTTCCACTTCTTTGGCTCCGAGAACAACGACGCCAGCATTGATAAATCACCGCTGGAAGACCTGGCCGAGGTGAATATCCTTCACTACGGCAACAGCGCTACGGTGGAGGAGTCTGGTTTCATCAGCTCCCAGCCGAGCCTCTTCATCACCACGGATATCGACCCAAGCGAGTTCGTGAAGCTGAACCCAAACGGTATGCACATCGGCTCGCGCCGCGGGCACAACCTGGGGAAAAACGGCACAGCAATCATGCTGCAGGCCAACGAGACGCAACTGGCTCGCGAGCTGATGAAGGACAAGGAAGAGCAGATGCTCATGATCGGCGCCCGCATCGTCCAGCAGGGCGGAGGCGCCGAGACGGCAGAGGCTGTCCGAATCCGGTACAGCTCTGACAACTCAGTATTGGGCACTATCGCTGGAAACGTGAGCGAGGCGGTGCGCCTGGCCCTGTTCGATGCCCAGCGCTTCATGGTGGGCACAGTGGACGAGAAAGGCACGGTGTTCTGGCTGAATCAGGAATTCTTTGATCAGGCCATGGACGCCCAGGCCATCACGGCTCAAGTCCAGCTGTGGCAGCAAGGCATCATCGCCAAGCGTGATTTGCGCGTGAACCTGCGCAAGGGTGCGGTGCTTGAGGCCGATCGCACTGACGAAGATATCGATGCGGACCGGGAGGCTGACGCGCCTGTCCTGGGTAGCGAGGACGACCCGACCACCAATCAGCCGCCCGGGGTGAAGGATGAGTAGCGAAGGCTATCTGACGGACGCCACCACCAGGCACCAGGTCTATGTCCAGCGTTATGCAGGCGGAAGCCTGAAGCGGGTGGCGGTCTTCATCAGCAAGGCCATCAAGGCGGCAAAGAATCGCGTATCGGCAGGGCTGAGCGATTACGGCACCAGACGCTACACCTCGCAGATAGAAACGCTCCAGGGCGATTTGCGGGGCATCTATGATGACATGAAGGGCAGGGCGCAGCTGGATCTTGGCGAGTTCGCGGTCTATGAGGCTGAGTTCAACGGCAAGATGCTGGGTAAGGTCATCAAGGCCGTTGTTCAGTTCAACGTGCCATCGGCTGAGATGGTGAGCGCGGCGGCACTGGCTGACCCGATGTTGCTGGAGGCTCGCAAGGGTGTGCAGCGGATCAGTATCAGCGGTGCGCTGGACCAGTTCGGCACGAAGAAGGCGGCCGAGATCATCGGCGAGATTCAAATCGGCTCCAGCTTGGGTGAGACCAGCCAACAGATCGGCCGGCGACTCACCAGCATCCACCAGTTGCATCAGGATCAGGCCTCGTCGCTCGTCCGCACCATGACCAACCATGTCGCCAGCACGGCGCGCATGGAAACGCTCAAGGCCAACGACGACATCCTGCAGGGCTGGCGCTGGATCTCCACGCTCGACAGCAAGACCAGCGCCATGTGTCAGGCGAGGGACCAGCACATCTACGGATGGGACGACCCCAAGCCGCCCGGCCACTGGAATTGCCGATCGAGCGCGCTGCCGGTGCTGAAAGATCAGTTTGCCCGAGAGATTCCCGGATCTACCCGGCCCTCAATCGGCCCTGACGGCGTCACGCTGGTGTCCAGCAAGACGAGCTATCAGGAGTGGCTTTCGCGCCAGCCCGCTGCCTTCCAGCGAGAAATCCTCGGCCCGAACCGCTACGCGCTCTTCACCAAGGGCGAGCTGACGCTGGAGAAGTTCGTGGATGACAACGGCAAGACGCTGACCCTTCAACAACTGAAAGACCTTGAGCCGCTGGCATTCGAGCGAGCAGGGCTCTGACAACGAACCACACAAACGACCGGCCTTGAGCCGGTTTTTTTATGCCTGAGGCTGAGCCAACGGCAAATCATCCGGGGGATGACATGAAGTATCTGATCGACAAGGCAGCATTCGACGCACTCGAACCATCCCTGCAAGCCTTCTACAAGGCGCAGGGCGATAACTACGTCCTGGCAGTTGAAGGGCTGCCCACTGGTGGCGAGGATCTGGAAGGCCTGAAGCGCCAGAACCAGACGCTGCTGGATGAGGCGAAGGAAGCCAAGCGCCTGAAGCGTGAGGCGGACGAGAAGCTCGAGCGCGAAAAGCTCGACGCCGCCAAGGCGAAAGGCGACTTCGAGCAGCTGTACGCAAGCAGCGAGCAAGCCCTTGCGGCTGAGCGCACGCGCCTGGCTGAGCTGACCGCCAGCATCGAACGTCGAGACCTGACGGCGGCAGCGTCGAAGGTATCCACCAGCATCGCCGACGGCGAGAACGCTGAGATCCTGGCTGAGTTCGTCCAGCGCCGCCTGAAGATCGTAGAAGGCCAAGTCAAGGTCACGGACGCCTCCGGAAACCTGACCATCGCAACACTCGATGACCTGGCAAAAGAATTCCAGCAAGCGCCGCGCTACGCAGCATTGGTGCGCGGCACGCAAGCGAACGGCGGCGGGGCTGCCGGGGGTAAGGGTGGCGGGGCCACCAAAACGTGGGACCAAATGACCGGTATGGAGCGTGTTGAGCTTCGCCGAACCAACCCCGCCGAGCACGCGCGCATGAAAGCCGCTGCTGAGGCCAAGTAAAAGGAACTGCCGCAATGCCAACCATTCTCTCGGACGTCGTGTTCCGCGACGAACTGCGCGACTACATCACCGTCAACAGCGTGGAGCGCACCGCGTTCTTCGAGTCGGGCATCCTGACCAACAACTCGGACATGTCCACGCTGCTGGCCAGCCCGTCCAACACCTTCACCATTCCGTGGTGGGTTGACCTGGACGCGTCCATCGAGTCCAACTACTCGAACGACGTCTACACCGACATCGCGGTACCGCTGTCGGTCACCAGCTCCAGCATGCAGGCGCGCGCTGCGTACCTCAACGAAGGCTGGAACTGCATGAACCTGGTGAAGAACATCACCAAACAGGATCCCCTGGAGTTCGTTGCGGGCCGACTGCTCAGCTACTGGCGCCGTGTGGCCCAGCGCCGCGCCATCGCTACCGTCGTGGGCATCTACAACGACAACGTCGCATCCAATGGCGGCGACATGGTGGTGGACGCCGGCGGCCAGATCACTGCCGCAGCAATCATCCGCGCCAAAGCGACCATGGGCGACTACTCCGGCCAGCTGGGCGGCCTGAGCGTGATCGCAATGCACTCGGCCGTGCAGACCGAGTTGCAGATCCTCAACCTGATCGATTTCACCCCGATTGCCGACCAGACGCCTGAATTCGGTCGCTTCCAGGGTATGCGCGTTGTGGTGGATGACGGCATGCCGGTCATCACCGGTACGCCGAACAAGTACCTGTCGGTGATCTTCGGCCCGGGCGCCCTTGGCTTCGCCGAGGAAACCCCGCCTGGCGAAGACGGCCTGGAATACGAGCGTGCCCCAGATCGCGGCAACGGTGGTGGTGCGGAAACCCTGTGGAACCGTCGCAACTTCGTGATGCACCCACTGGGCTACTCATTCCTGAGCGCGACCATCACCGGCACGCCGACCACCACCCGGCCGATCTCGGCCAACTGGGCTGACCTGGCGCTGGCAACCAACTGGGAGCGCAAGTTCGCTCGCAAGCAGGTGCCACTGGCGTTCATCACTTCCACCGTTGGCGCCTAAGCGCTTTCCGGCCTCTTCGGGGGCCGGAATCCTTGAAGGAGAAGAATCATGACAGTCGCAAAAGACAAGCACATTGATCCGAACGTGAAAGCCCGCTGGGGGTTCGGTGGTACGGAGGGGGCCATCACTGTTGGGCCTGAGACCGTTGGCGAGACTGGTGGCGTTGACTCCGCCAGGACCGAGCCGGACGAAAAGGCAGCACGCAACAATGGCGGCGGCGAAAACACCGAAGCCGCGAAAGCGGGCAAGACCAAGTAACACCGGGGCCTCGGCCCCACTCATTCGAACGGAGGCCAGATGGCAACCTACATCACTGTGGCGGACGTAGACGCCATCCTCGGATCCAGCTGGACCACCGAGGACAAGAAGGCGCGCGCAGTATTGCAGGCCAACGCCTATCTGACCTCGCTCAACCTGGTAGGCATCGACATGGATGCCATCCCTGGCGACGTGAAGCAGGCCGGCGCCGAGCTGGCGGCTGTAGCTGCTGAAGGGAAGTTGTACCAGCAACACACCGAGGGATCGCTGGAGGCCAAGACGGTCAAAGCCGGATCGGTAACGACCAGCAAGACTTTCGCCTCGATCGACTCGAGCAAAACCACTTCGTTGCCCGACGGCGTTCAGTTCGCCCTGAGCCTGTTGCAGCCGTGGCGCAGCAATACATTCTCGTTCCGCGTCGACAGGGGTTGAGCCATGGGCCTGCGTGAAGAGATCCAGGCCGACCTGGCCGAGGCCTTCGACACTGACTTGGCAGACGCTGTGCAGCCATTCAGCGGCGGCGTGACGCTGCCAGGAACGTGGGATCCGGTCAGTGAGGTGGCTGGTCCGCCCGTCGTGATTGCCTACACCGGCCGCGGCGTGTTCGACGCCTTCAAAATCGCCCAGGTCGACGGCGTGAACATTCGCGCAACTGACCAGCTGCTGATCGCGCTGACCAACGAAACGATCGGGGGAGTTCCGGACATCGGCCACAAGATCAACGATTTCGACGTGGTCAACGTCCAGGTTGACCCGGCCGGCGCGCACTACGAGATCCAGCTGAGGAAAGTCTGATGACCACCAAAGCGGGCTGGAGCCATAGCCTCACGGAATTTGCAGACCAGGCTGGCGAGGACATCACCCAGATGGCGCGCGTCATCGCGACCGCCATGCTCACGGAAGTGGTGAACCGCTCCCCGGTCGGAAACCCAGACCTGTGGCAGGCCAACGTTGCGCTGCGCACGAAGAACGTGGCGCTGGCTGATGCCTATGACGCGAACGTCGACGCCCGCAACGCGGCGCGCACCGGTGGCAGGGCATTCAAGAAGCTGACCAAGCGCGAGCGCGAAGAGAACTACTTCGTAAAAGCGCAGGCAGCGGGGAAGGGCTACATCGGCGGCACGTTCCGAGGCAGTCACCTGGTATCGATCGGCGCGCCCGACATGACCGTGACCGACAACATCGACCCGTCCGGCCGCGAAACGATCAGCAAGGGCAGTATGCTCATCAAGGCGTCAGGCCAGTTCCCCGTCATCTACATCCAAACGAACAGCCCCTACGGCGAGATGCTGGAGCTGGGGCATTCCACGCAGGCGCCCGGCGGGGTTTATGACCTCGCGTTCATCGGCGTATCCGAGGCCTACAAATGACCTTCGAGCAGATCAGAGCGCTCATCACCGGCCGCATGGTCGCTTTCGCTGGCATTGACCAGGCGCGGATCGATTACCCCAACCAACCTACTGTGTTCACCCCACCGGAAACCGGTCTCTGGTGCCGCCTGAATATCCAGTACGCCTCGGCCTTCATGGCCGGCATGGCCGACCGTCCCCACACCCGCAAGCCCGGTCAGATCAGCATCCAGTGCTTCGCCCGCGAGCGCACCGGCACCAAAGCCGTCACCGAACTTGCCGACGCGCTTGAGGCGCACTTCGCCTACTGGATGTCCGGCGACCTTGAGTGCATGGAAGCCAGCCAAGTGGTCGCCGGCGAGTTCGAGGGCTTCTACCAAATCAACGTCAACATCCGGTTTCGCGCCGGCTGACAGCAAAGCAACCGCCACGCCCGCGCCTGCGGGTTTTTTATGCCCGCGAATAGGAGGCTCCAATGAGCTCTGGCGCAAAAGTTGTAAGCCACATCATCGCCGAGGTTACGCCCGGCGTTACCCCGGCCGGCACATGGGACACGCTGCGCCTCACTGGCAACGCGCTGACCCCGACCGTCAACACCCAAGTCAGTGACGAGATCACCGACACCCGCCTGAGCCAGGGTTCTGTGGCCACCAGCATCGATATCGGCGGCGACCTGACGGCGGAGTTCTCGTTTGGCTCGTTCGACCAGCTGCTGGAGGCCGCATTTTACGGCAACTGGTCAGGCAACGTGCTGAGTGTCGGCGATACCCGGCACACCTTCAGCATCGCCAAGGGTTACGACGATGTCGGCGTCTATGGCGTGTTCAAGGGGGCTCACGTCTCCACCTTCGCGCTGGACATCCCGTCCGACGGCAAGATTACCGCCACTTTCAACATGGCCTGCCTGGACTACGAGGACAGCGAGACGCCGATCGTTGTTTCGCCGAACGCGCCAACCACTTCACCATTCCTGTCGAACAACAACGTCGGCACGATCCTGGTGAACGGGCAATCACTGGAAGGTGTGGCCTGCGTCTCTGCCATGACGGTGAATCTGGACAACAGCTTGCAGACTCAGCGCTGCCTCGGTTCCGATAGCCTGGGCCCTGGTGCGCATATCGCCACCGAGGCGGCAATCACCGGAAGCATCACGCTGGCCTGGTCCAAGCGTGCATGGGAAATCTGGAAGAACACCTTCACCCGTGCGCCGATCGCGGTGGTGTTCCCGATCACCGACTCCCTGGGCAACCGGTACACCTTTACTTTCCCTGCGGTGGAGGTGGACGGCGAACTGCCGAACGGCGGCAAGCGCGACCTGATCGAGGTAACGCTGAACTACACCGTCGCCAAGGTCAGCCCCACCATCACCCGCGTCCCATTCGTGCCGGTGGTTAGCGTTGCCGTGGCTCCGACAACTGCATCGATCGAGGTGGCAGCAACTCAGCAACTCACCGCGTCAGCTCTGCCGGCCGAAGCCGCGCAGAACGTCACCTGGTCGAGTTCGGCGCCGAGTGTGGCAACCGTCAGCTCGTCTGGCCTGGTCACCGGTGTGTCTGTCGGATCGGCGACCATCACGGCTACCAGCGTCTCGGACGTCACCAAGACCAGCACCTCCGCAATCACCGTCACCGCGTAACCGCGTCACCTTGGCCGCCCCGGCATTCACGCCGGCCGGGGCGGTCCTTTTATTGGCGAGGCGTTGAGGAATTACCATGGCTCTGCAAATGGGCAAAAAGAAGACTGCGGTCACCGGCGAGCGCTGGGCGAAGTTCGACGAAGACACCAAGGTTCTGCTGGCTGGCATCGACAACCCTGAATACCAGGTCGCCCTTGAGCGCATGCGGCGCCGTATCCAGCGCAACGACGCGCGCTTCGAGGAGGGCCAGGTCGGCGTGGTCGCCGGCGAGAAGACCGAGCACCAGAACCACTCGATGCTGCTCAGCCACTTCATTGTGAAGGATTGGGAGGGCGTCCTGGATGCCGAGGGAAACCCGGTCAAATACAGCCCAGCGGTTGCCGCTGAGTTGCTGGAGAACAACATCGAGTTCTTCATCTTCGTCCTGCGCGAAGGCGCGGCAGCCGCCAATGATGCCGCCGAAGAGCGAGCCGAGTCGGTGGGAAAGCCGTCGCCCGCTTCGAATGGGAGCAAGAGTGGGGCGGGGAAAGTGAAAAGCGCCGCGCGGTCTACGCGCGCCTGAGGTTGAGCGTTCCGGACGAACCGGAGAACGATCCGCTCACTGCGTACCTGCTCAACCTCTATCGCAACGTCTGCCGCGGCCGCCGGTACATCGCCGGCATGGCCGGGGCCTTCCCATTACCTCTGTCAGGGCGGGATATCTCCGACTGGCTGGAGGCGCATCCATCGCCATTGCCGCGCGACGAGGTTGACGAGGTGATGTTTACGCTGGATGCGCTGTGCTTGGCTTTGGATGAGGCATAGAATGAATGCTCATAGCCATGGAGCGCGAAGCATGCAAAGAAACTGGGATCTGATCAGGATGATCTTGCTGGACCTGGAACAGGCCGATGGACAGCATATAAAAGCAAAGGAAATGCCTCCGTTTCCAGCTGATTGGGTTGCCCTTCACATGAAGATGATGGAGGAAGGTGGCCTGATTGAAGGGAATGACCCTGGGTTTTTGAGTGGCCCTCCGCAATTCTTCGCGCTTGGATTGACGTGGAAGGGGCGCGAGCTCCTCGACAGCATCAGAACCGATTCGGTGTGGGGAAAGACGAAAGGGCTGCTCAAGGAAAAAGGGGTTGGCCTGACTCTTGATACCATAAAAGCGGCAGTTACTGCCGTGGTGACCCAGCTGATGAAATCCTGATTTTGTGGCTGCAATGTGGATGGTGGTAGATTGATGCCACTTTCAGGGAGGGTGGGATTTGAGACGATTATTGCTGATTGGTTTTGGCTGCATTGCTATAGCAGGATGCGAGACGACCAGGGTTTCGCCGGAACAGGCCCGTCCGGTGTCTTCGGAGGACGTGTATGCATTCAGTCGACCCTCTAGCCCCAGCGACGCCAGGATCGTGTTCACCCAGGATTCTGGTGCCTTGAGCTGCTTTGGTGCGGGCATGCAGATCTTCCTTGATGAAAAATTGGCTGCCGAGACTAGCAACGGAGAATCGGTGAAGCTCTATCACAAGCCGGGCCCAACGCAGCTGAGCATCAAAAACAAGGCCGGATGTGCTGGTGGTGATTTGCGCGGCCTGTTGCTGGATCTGAAGCCAGGCTACTCATATTCCGTTCGTGGATACCGCGGCGCATGGGATAAAGCAGAGCCATTGCTGACATCGCCCGAGCCATTCCAATACAGGAAGTGAAATGAAGCCGACCTTCGCGATTCTTCTCGCCGTCCTTTCCTTTTGCTCAGCGGAGGCATTTGCCGCCGGGGATTCCTGCAAGAAAATCTCGGCGCTGGCTGGGCAGGCCATGACGGCGCGCCAGAACGGTCAGCTGCTTGAGGATTCGCTCGACAAGATCGGCGACGGCAGCAAATTCGCCCAGGGAGTGATCCTGAAGGCCTACGACCAGCCACTGATGCCGAACAAACACGCCAAGGAAGAGGCAGTGAAAGAATTCCAAAACTCCGCATTTCGCGAATGTCTCGACGCAAATAGCTGACAGAAGTTAGACCAAACGACCCGCTCCGGCGGGTTTTTTTACGCCTGGAGAAAAACAATGGCTCAGACATCCCGCCTGGTTCTTGAAATTGACAGTCGGGACGCCGAGCAAAAAGCGGCCGACACCCGCAAGGCACTTGAGGCACTGGAGGGTGCAGGCCTCCGCGCCAAGCCTGTGCTGGATAAGCTGGCTGACGGCATCGACAGTGTCGGTGAGTCCTCAGAGTCCACTGGCAAAAAAGTCAAAACTCAGAAAGAACAGCTGGAAGAGCTGCTGGGCAGCATTGACCCTGTAACCCGAAAGCTTGGCGAACTTGATAAGCAAGAAAAGGAGCTGGCGAAAAATCGCAAGCTCGGCCTGATTGATGCGGACACCTTCGCTGAATACCAATCGAAGATAAACACCACTCGTACGGATCTCGGTCGATTCAATACCGACCTCAACAAAGCAGGGATGACGGCTAAGGCTACTTCCGCCGCTCTTCGCGGTGTACCCGCTCAATTCACCGATATCGCCGTATCCCTGCAAGGGGGCCAGGCGCCTTTGACCGTGTTCTTGCAGCAGGGCGGGCAGCTGAAGGATATGTTCGGCGGGGTCGGGCCGGCTGCCAAGGCGCTGGGTGGCTACGTTCTCGGCCTGGTGAATCCTTTTACAGTGGCCGCCGCGGCAGTGGGCGCGCTAACGCTGGCTTATTACCAAGGATCAAAGGAGCAAGACGCGTATCGACTGGCGATCGTTACCACGGGGAACGCCGCGGGAACGTCAACCATTGCGTTGGCAGAGATGGCGAAGCGCATAAGTTCAACGGTGGGCACTACTGCGGAGGCGGCTACCGCCCTGGCACAGCTGGCTGCGACCGGGAAAATCACCAGTTCCAGCTTCGAGCAGATCGCTACCTCGGCAATCGCCTTTGAGAAGTCGACCGGGAAAGCCGTGTCTGAAACGATCGCGGAATTCGTCAGATTGGCAGACGACCCAGTGAAGGCCGTAGCCGACCTGAACGATAAATACAACTTCCTTACCGCGTCTGTTTATGAGCAGGTTCGAGCCGCCCAGGAGATGGGTGAGAAGGAAGCGGCGGCAGCTATTGCCCAGGAAGCCTATGCCAAAGCACTAGGCGAGCGAGCCGCTACTATGAAGGCGAATCTCGGTACGCTTGAGCGCGCCTGGAGCGATCTAGCCGGCGCAGCCAAGGAGGGTTGGGATGCAATTCTCGGCGTCGGGCGTGAGTCCAGGGACGGCCCGGACGTTAAGGCAATCCAACAAAAAATCAATTATTTGAAGTCAACGCTGGACACTGGCTACGAGGACGATAACGCGCGGGAGCGAATCGCATCGCTTCAGGCCGAACTGGACGCCTACACCAAAAAAGCGAAAGCCGAACAGGATGCAGCCGATGCGGCGGCGCGGAATGCCCAGGTCCAGCGCGATGGTCAGGTTGCGTACGAATCGTTCCAAAAGAGCATCGAGGATAACTTCACAAAACGCCAGAAGATGAACAAGGCGTTGGAGGACGAAGAGAAACGCATTAGTGCTGCGCGAGCGGCAGGCTATACGATTACTGCCGAGCAGGAGAAGGCAGCGCTCAAGGCAATCCGCGAAAATTCAATCTACAAGGAGGCAGCCGAGAAAAAGCCCAAGGCATACCGGGAAGACGCCGGCATGAAGGCGCTCGACCAGGCCCGCCAGCAATACTCGGTGCTGCAGCAGCAGAACGCCCTGATCGGCGTGCAGAAGGGCGAAGTAGACAAACTTGGCACGGCCGGGCAGGCCCTGGTGAAGTGGGAGCAGGAACTCGCCGATATCAAGGGAAAGCAGACCCTGACTGCGGACCAGAAGGCGCTTATCGCCAACCAGGAACTGATCACTGCCCAACTGAAAAAAAATGCGGCGCTTGAGAGAGAAAACCAGCTCAAGAAAATCTCCAGCGATGAAACACAGAAGCTCGCGGCTTTCCAGACCAACCTGGCGAGCCAACTGGCGAAGGCACAGACCGGCCTGGACAACAATCTCGCCGGGATGGGGATGGGCGATCAGCAGCGGCAGCGCCTACAGGAGCAGCTGAGCATTCAGCAGCAGTATCAAACGCAATTGGATGCGCTGGAGCAGCAGCACAACGAAGGGCGCATCAGCGACAGCCTCTACAACAAGGAGACTGAGTCGCTTCGAACCGCTCTGCAAAGCCGCCTGACGATGCAGCAGCAGTACTACACCGACGTGGACAAGGCCCAATCTGACTGGTCGCTCGGTGCCTCATCGGCGTTCCAGACTTATTCGGAGCAGGCCGCCAACGTGGCAGGGCAGACCCGGGAGCTATTCACCCGAGCCTTCACCAACATGGAAGACGCTGTCGTCAAGTTCGTCCGGACGGGGAAACTGTCCTTCAAGGACTTCGCCAATGGCGTGATCGAGGATCTGATCCGCATCCAGGTTCGGCAAGCTGCTGCTGGATTCCTTAGCTCTGCATTCGGGATGCTCACCGGCGGCGGTGCGGCAGCAGGCAATGGCCTGGCCGCCGGATCTGCTGGCGCTACGTCTTCGAGTCTCGGTGCGTCCTCCGCTGGATATGGCTCGAAGTTCGGCTTCTCCGACGGCGGCTACACCGGCGACGGCGGCAAGTACGAGCCGAAGGGCGTGGTGCATGGTGGCGAGTTCGTGGTTCGCAAGGAGGCGGTGAGCCAGCCGGGCGTGCGTGAGTTCCTCGAGCGAATGAACGCCAACGCGAAAGGGTATGCGGACGGCGGCTATGTGGGGTCCACGCCAGCGGCCACTTCAAACGTGGTTCCGATCTCGTCCGCGCCGGGTGCTGGGCCGGTGATCCAGCAGACCTTCAGCTTCCAAGGCACTCCGGACGACGCCACCATCAACATGGTCAGGGAAGCAGCCATGCAAGGGGCGAAGGGCGGCTACGAGCTGGTCGTTCGCGACCTGAAAATGAACGGAACAATCCGCCAGCTGATCGCGCGGCGCTAAGCCTTTAAGGAGTACTGCATGGCTCTCACGTGGCCGGCTTCGCTGCGCCCGTCAGAAATGACGTGGGGCATCGTCAACAACAGTCGGGCGTTCACTTCGACGCTATCGAATGCGCAGCAGATCGTCGGCTACGCGGGCGCCTACTGGCAGTGCACGCTGACCTTTGGGTTGCTCACCAGGGCGCAGGAGCGCGAGCTGTCCTCGTTTCTCGGGAAGCTGGACGGGATGTTCGGAACATTCAACCTGCCAGCGTTCACCCGGCGACGAACCAACAGCGTCGGCGCGCTCACCGTGGTCACCGGCAACGCCCAGGCGAGAACGATGGCGCTGGCTGGGGCAACTCCCAGCACCGCGATTTTCGCCGCCGGCGACTACATCACTATCGCGGGCGAGATGTTTGAGGTCACCGACGCTGTTTCATCGAATGCCCAGGGCGGCCTGACCGTTGCGCTCAACAAGCGGATCCGCAAGGCGCTCACGCCTGGCGCGGCAGTTGAGTACCTGAACCCATATTCGGAGATGCGCATGACGTCGGACACTTGGTCCATGTCGGTTCGTCCAGTCATCGCCAATGGCAGCTATCAATTCAGGGAGGCTTTCTGATGCCATCAGCATTTCCTTTCAGCCAGGGCGTGGTGGATATCATCGCTACTGGGAAGTTCATGCCGGTCTACGCGGTTCAGTTGGACTTCCCTGACGGGATGGTCTTCGCGCACACCGGCACCGGTGAGTTGGTGATCGACGGGATCACCTACCTGGGCGTCGGCAATTTCGGCCAGGTCAGTCAGTCGCAGGAAAGCGACAACTCAGGATCGCCCATGTCGGTCGAGCTGACGCTCAGCGGCCTGGACGCTTACATCCTGTCCGAGACCAATGTGCGCGGGTGCCGCGGGCGGTCGGCCAAGGTCATGTTCGCTGTGTTCGACGAGGCTGGAAATTACGCGGCGGACATCCTCTTTTCCGGCCGGATGGACGCGGCAAAGTTCTCGTTCGCCGGCAACGGGGAGGAGGGGAACAACATCACCGTCCCAGTCATCGACCGAATGGCCGAGTGGAGCCGCACCGGCACCGAACGCTTCACCGACGAAAACCACCGTGCTCGCCACCAGGGCGATCGTTTCTTCTACGCAATCGCCCAAATGTCCGAATGGCCCATCTACTGGGGCTCGAAGAAGGACGCGCCGACATTCACCTATGGAAGCTAGCCATGCGCTACCGAGATTGGACAACCCGTCTGAACGAAACCATCAAGGCCGCCCAAGAGCGGCCTTTTTCATGGGGTGAATTTGACTGCTGCCTGTTCGCTGCTGATTGCACGGCAGCGGTTTGCGGTGTGGACCCGGCCGAGAACTACCGCGGTAAGTACACGACCGAGGCTGGCGCCAAGCGGCAGCTGAAGAAACAGCACGGCAGCCTGGAGGCGGCCTGGGACGCCCATTTTGTTCGGGTGCCGTTGGCCTTCATCCAACGGGGAGACGTCGTGATGTACGACGCGCCAGGCGGCCGGAGCATGGCTGTGTATTGGGCTGGTGAGTATTGGGCGGCGACCGAAGACGGCGCAGCCAGGGTCGTGTGCGAGCCTCTGGCCGCGTGGAGAATTGAATGAGCAGCGGCATCAAGAAACTTGCTCAGGTCGTAGTGGGTGCCGTCATTGGCTTTGCGCAAGGCGGCCCGTGGGGAGCGGTAGCAGGCGCCGCGCTGGCCTTCTATGCCGCAGAGCAACAGGAGAAGCTCAACACCAAGTCTCCTCTGCGCGATAACGAGCCTTCGGCGCAGACCGTCCGGTCGTCCAAAGCGCCGGTTAGGTTCATCCTGGGCCGGGTATCGACGGGCGGCGTCCTGGTGTGGGCTCAGGAGCAAACAGGCGCGCTGAATAATGGTGAATGGCTGCACCTAGTCTATGTCCTGTCCGAAGGCTCAATAAGCGCGTTGGAGACCATCTACCTCGGCGAAGAGGATATTGGTACGTTCGGAGAGTTCGCCAGTTATGAACTGGTCGTAAACCCGACCCAGGTGAACGCGTTCCTCAAAGCGAACTGCCCGGACTGGAAGGACAGCCAGATCGGCAGAGGGCTTTCCTATGTCCGCGTGTCCCTGAAATACAGCGCGGAGAAATTCCCGGCAGGCATTCCGGACACTCGGTTCGTCGTGCGTGGACGGAACGACATTTTCGACCCGCGGACCAACGCCGCCGGGTACAGCGCCAATACCGCGCTTCACCTGCTTTGGTTCCTCCGCAACCGCTGCAATGTTCCTGACGACGAGATCGTCTTCGAGACCTTCGCCAGTGCTGCGAACGTGTGTGACGAAGCTGTCACCAACGCCGATGGATCGACCAGTCAGCGCTACAGAACCGGCTGCGTGATCGGCGCCGACGAACAGCGCACCGGAGTCCTGCAGAAGCTCGAAGCAGCTTCCGGCGGTCACCTGATCCGTGTGGGCGGTCGCTGGATGTTCCAGGCGGGCGCGTATTACGGTCCGTATGACTTCGAAATCACCGAAGATATGGTCATCGGCACCGTCACCGGCAGCACCGAGCCTACCAACGACTCGGCAATCAATACCGTTCGTGGCACGTTCATTGACCCGGATCAGTCATGGACGGAGACGGACTATCCTGAGGTCAGCGTTGCTGAGTGGATCGTTGAAGACGGAGGCGAGGCGGCGGAAACGCTGACCTACTCCTATGTCACCGACCCATACCAGGCGCAACGCCTGGCGAACATGGAGCTCCGCCGTCGCCGTGCTGGCGGCGCAATTAGCATCCCGATGAACTTCGCCGGCTACAACTGCCGGCCTGGCCGCGTGGTACGCGTCAACCTGCCTTCGCTAAATATCCTGGGAGAGTTCATCGTTTCGGATTGGTCTATGGGCGACCGGGAAGGCTGCACCGTCCAGGTCAAACAGTACGAGGCTGCGATCTTCGATGACGCCGTGGGCCAGCCCTACAACCCGATCGGCTTTATCAATCTACCGTCCGGCGGGCTGGGCAGTCCAAGTTCGCTCACCTGGACGCAGGATTCCACGGCCGAGGTAATTCAAGGTGTCCTCTCCTGGATGCCGCCCACCGGGATCGTTAAGGAATACATCGTCGTGGTCCGTCAAGGAACGACCGCGATTCAATCGCACAACGTGCCGTCAACTTCCACAGAGTGCGCTATCAACAGCCTGCCGTCCGGCAATTACACCATGAGCGTGTCGGCTGTTGGCCCTATGGCGCGGTCTGGCGAAGTAACCATCACGGTCAGCATCAACGGCCCGCCCATTCCGGAAAGCTGCGTGGTTCAGTCGTCGATCGACAACATCGTGCTGATTCCGGCCAATGCTCAAAATGGGCTGAACGGCGGCACTTACGAGTACTTCTTCAGCACCTCTCCGACCGCGACGTCGGCGGACGCTGAGTACTTGGGCCAAGGGCTCTCGTTTACCCACACCGGCCTGGGGTTCTGGACGAATTACTACTACTTCATCCGGTCCTCCAACGCCTACGGGAAAAGCTCGTTCCTCTACGTTCCAGCCCAGACCTCGAACGATGTTTCTGCTTATCTGGCTGCGCTGGCCGGACAAATCGGTCGCACTGAGCTCGGGCAGGACATCATCGACGAAATCGACAAGATCCCAGGCCTTCAGGACCAGATCGATGACCTGTCGAACCCGATGCTTTACGAGCCGACGATTGCATATCTAAGTGGCGCCGTCGTGTATCAAGGGGATCGCCTGTACCGCGCGAAGCAGGACGTTCCTGCCGAGCCAGGCGGAGCAAACGCCCCTCCGAACGCGACCTACTGGGAGGACATCGGCCAGATCCTGCAAGAGGCGAACGCGCTTGCCGCACAAGTCTCCGAAAACACGCTGAAGATTGACCAGCAGGGCGACGAGCTCACCGTGCAGGCATCCAAGCTTGACGGAGTCTATGTCCAAGTGAACCCGGCCCTGGCCGGCGACACAGAGGGCTTCGCTGGTTCAGATGATGTCTACATCGGTGTTTGGTCGGAACAGTCCGCTCGCCTTGAGGATGGCATTGCCACCGCCCGGCGCGTCGACACCGTGCAGGCCGAGGTCAACGAAAACACCGCGACTGTTCAAACGGTCAGCGAGGCGATGGTTGATCTGGACGGCAAGGCTTCGGCGATGTGGTCGGTCAAGATGCAGCTAACAGCCGACGGCAAGTACGTCGCGGCCGGTATCGGGCTTGGCATCGAGAACACCGCAGCGGGCCTGCAAAGCCAGTTCCTGGTTAGCGCCGACCGGTTCGCCATCGTCAACACCATTGCCGGCGGCGCAATCTCGGTTCCGTTCGCGGTGCAAGGCGGCCAGGTGTTCATGAACTCGGCTTTCATCCAAGACGGCAGCATCACGATGCTGAAGATCGGACAGTACCTGCAATCCGACAACTATGTTGCTGGTTCGCAGGGCTGGCGCCTGGATAAGGCCGGAAATCTTGAGTTCAACGGGCCAGCCCCTGGTGGTGGTCGCCTGACGATGACCAATCGCGCCGTCAAGGTCTACGACCAGAACAACGTGAAGCGCGTTCAACTTGGGGATCTCGACGCATGAGTTATGGCGCAAGGGTATGGGACGAGAACGGCAGTCTCGCCATGGACACGACGTCCTTCACTTATCAGGTGATCTGGCAGGGAGTAATTGATTTCAGCGGAAACGTTCCCAGCTACACGCTGGGAATTCCAGGATTCAATCCTGCGAACTGCGTCTTCATGATCATCCCGACGAGAGCTCAAGATGTTCAACAGGCCGAGGCGGACACTTTAGGAAACACCAGATCCTACCCCTACGTCACCGTTTCGGCGGGCCAGGTAGTAATCCTACCCAAGAACCCGTCGGCTGGTCCCGCTGTGGGGCAGACACGAATCATCGCCAAGGGATTCGCAATAAGGTACGCGGCATGACTTACGGCTTCCAGAGCATCAACGACAATTCGGTCGTGCAGATCGATTCAGAAGCCCCCAGGCTTTGCATGCTGACCAAAGGAACCTACTCAGGAACAGGCACGGCCTCGGGTGTTTTTGCCAGGCCGATAACAAGCCAAGATCCTCCCATGGTTTTTATTCGACCGGATCAAACAGCACAGATACAAGTTCCATACGCTGTTTGGTTTACAGGAGGGCCAGGAAACTGGACTGGTTTTTCTATGAGCGCCTCTGTCGTTTATAACGTGCTCAGTGGTCTTTATTTCGTCGCGTCCTGGGCTTCTATGGGAACATCGCAGTTTGGCATGCGCCTGTGGGACCCAGCCGCAACGCTTATCTATGATAGCGGGGCGCCGGCTGTAGTTGTTACTTATGCTTCAGGTAGCTGGACATACTTGGGCTCAGAGCAACTTAGCAATGCCAAGCGTTACAAGTGGGGCATTAACAAAATGCTTGGTGCTGGTGAGTACGTATCGCTAAACCCCTTTACCATGAACTGCCATACATCAGGCTCTGGTGGTGGATGTTCACTTGGTGTGGATTACGCCGCCGGTCGTATCATGATGTACAGCGTTTCATTCGAGGCATGGACCGACCAAGGCCATCGTCCATTTCTCTGCGCCAAACTACTTGCTTAGTCTTTTGAGTATTTCAGCTTTCTAGAGAAGTCCAAACTTTGGCTTCAACAAAACCAGAATCATTGATTAAGAAGGTTTGAAAATATGTCCAAACAGGTCATTAACCTTGGCACTGCCCCTACAGGCGTGGGCGGCGATACGCCTCGTAGTGCTTTCACCAAGGCTCAGGCAAACTTTGATGAGCTTTATGTCGCCCTGGGCGGGAGCGGATCACCAGTTGCGCTTCCGCCCGCTCTTCCGGTTGCAAATGGTGGTACTGGCGGGACAACACAGGCGGCTGCTCGCACAGGGCTTGGCCTGGGTTCCGTTGCTACGGAGAGCGTAGTACCTGTCGACAAAGGTGGGACTGGCGGAACAACCCAAGCTGCAGCTAGGTCAGGACTCGGCCTTGGCTCGGCTGCCATAGTAGACGCGGTTGGGCTGG
>Ga0307411_10000031_pt1 | contig 45969 bp, 68 predicted proteins | sample DK1Ometagenome_2_FD_203712 | JGI IMG/M metagenome (GOLD analysis project Ga0307411, IMG submission 203712) | Maize rhizosphere microbial communities from greenhouse at UC Davis, California, United States - DK15-O-1 | ecosystem: Host-associated > Plants > Roots > Rhizosphere > Soil | place: USA...
CGGATTAGACATCATCGCCATGCGCGAGATCTACAAGAAGCTGCCGCGTTGGAACTACCGCGGCGCGGAGTTGGACTTGTGGCGTCTCGACCAGGTGATCAATGAGCGCGGTGTGCTGATGGATCTCGACCTGGCGCACGCCGCTATCCGGGCCTCAGATCGCGCGCAGAAGCTCTTGGCCGCCGACACAGTGCGTTTGACTGACGGCCAAGTTCAGGCGGCTACGCAGCGCGACAAGATGCTCGAACACATCCTGGAAGCGTATGGCGTCGGACTGCCCGATCTGCAGATCAGCACGTTGGAACGTCGGATCGATGATCCCGATTTGCCCATCGAATTACGCGAACTACTGGCCGTACGGCTCCAAGCCTCCAAAACGTCTGTCAGCAAGTACAAACGGGTTCTGAACGGTGTTAGCGCTGACGGCAGGCTGCGGGGGCTTCTGGCGTTCTGTGGCGCGTTGCGCACGGGACGGTGGGCGGGTCGCCTATGGCAGCCTCAGAATTTAGCGCGCCCGACAATTAAGAACAAAGAAATTGAACAGTGGATTGAAGCCTTGAAGGCGGATGCCGAGGATTTGGTATGAACCTAATGAAAGGCGATTGCCTGGAAATGATGAAGCTGATCCCAGACGGCTCAGTCGATATGGTGCTTTGTGATTTGCCGTACGGCACTACGGCTTGCAAATGGGATGCAGTTATTCCCTTCGAGGATCTTTGGACTGAGTATAAACGCGTGGTTAAGGCGGGAGCGGCGATAGTTCTTACGGCTAGTCAGCCATTTACCTCGGCGCTAGTGATGAGCAATACGCCTTGGTTTAAATACCAGTGGGTATGGGCTAAGAAGCGCCCTAGCAACCCGATGCTGGCAAAGGTTCAATGCCTCAAGGTCCATGAAGACGTTTTGGTATTCTGCGACCGTAAGGCGCCGTATTTCCCTCAAGGAGTGGTAGAAACAGATGGCAAGCCGCGTGGAGGGGTTAAACCTTCCAAGACCGAGCTAGGGTTCGGCAAAGGCGTTAAAGCCGACTACAAACAAACCCATACGGGCTATCCGAAAAGCATTATCGAGTTCGGTACTGACAATACGAAGAACGTCCACCCAACGCAAAAGCCTGTTGCCCTCATGGAATACCTGATCCGTACCTACACCAACGAAGGCGACACGGTTCTCGATAACACGATGGGTAGCGGCACAACCGGCGTCGCGTGCGTGAACACTGGCCGGAAATTCATTGGCGTCGAGCGCGACGATAAATACTTCGCCATCGCGCAGAAGCGTATCGAAGACGCGATGTACGGAGACTTGGTATGACTACAGTTATGGAAGCCTGCAGCAGCGCCACACGCGGCTGTGTGATCGCGCCGCCTGGTAAAAAATTGGTGATCGCCGACCTTTCCAACATTGAAGGGCGCGTACTGGCGTGGCTGGCCGGCGAATCGTGGAAGCTTCAAGCGTTCCGCGAATACGACACGATCATTCCGGGCGAGTTCGACGCCAAAGGCGAGCCAAAGCGCTTGGGACACGACCTCTACAAATTGGCGTATGCGAAAGCGTTCGGCGTGGCGCCGGAAGACGTAGACGGCGACATGCGCCAGATCGGCAAGACGATGGAACTCGCCCTGGGCTACGCTGGCGGTGTCGGCGCGTTCATCACGTTCTCGCTCGCGTTTAACATCGACCTGGAAGCGATGGCGGACAAAGCCATAAATGCAATTCCGGATCGCACACTCGAAGAGGCGCAAAGCTTCCTAGAATGGCAACGCGGCCAGGGCAAAAGCCAGTTCGGCCTATCCGACAGCGCGTTCATCGTCTGCGAAGCTTTCAAACGCTTGTGGCGTGAGGCACACCCCGAAACCGTGGCCTACTGGAAGGAACTGGAGAACGGTTGCCGTACTGCGATCAACAACCCGGGCCGGACATTCACCTGCCGCCGACACAAGATCCGCCGCGACGGCGCGTGGCTGCGCGTTATGCTGCCCTCGGGCCGCTACCTGTGCTACCCGTCTCCGCGTGTCGAAGACGACGGTCAGCTCACGTTCATGGGGACCAACCAGTACAGCCGCAAATGGGAACGCCTGCGCACATACAGTGGGAAACTCGTTGAAAATATGTGCCAAGCGGCGGCGCGCGACGTGCTCGCCCAGTCGATGCAGCCGATCGAAGACGCCGGGTACGAGATCGTTTTGACCGTACACGACGAAATCATCAGCGAAGCGCCCGACAGCCCGTTCTATTCGCACGAAGGTTTGGCGGATCTGATGGCCGCAGGTACTCCGTGGTCGGAGGGCCTCCCCCTGGCCGCAGCCGGCTTCGAAGCGTATCGCTACCGTAAGGGTTGACTACAAGTAAATGCTTGCGTAGGATTGCGAGCATCTACTAGAGGAGGGTTTGTGATGGCGGTTTACGACTGTAAAGAGTGCGGATACGTAATTGTGCTTCACGGGCGAATTTCGGGAAGACCGTGCCCTAAGCACCGCGCCGAGTTTGAAGCCGGATTCGGGAAGCAGTTTATTAGCCCTTTAGACTGCGACAGGTCTAAAGCGCCTATAAAGAAAGGTTTCTTTGCGAGGTTATTCCGATGCTAGAACGCGATATCGAAGCCTACCTAGTCAAGCGCTGCAAAGAACTCGACGTCCTTTGCGAAAAATTCTGTTCGCCTCAACGCCGGTCGGTCCCGGATCGCATCTTGACCTACCGCGGTCGGGTGCTGTTCGTTGAGCTGAAAGCGACCGACAAGAAGCCTACAGAGGCCCAAGTCCGCGACCACGAACGGCGACGCGACCACGGGGCCGAAGTGGTTTGGCTCGATAGCGTGAACGCCGTGTGCACGATGGTAGATGATTTGAAAGTTGGCGCGCGGATTGTGACTGACGAAGAATTCAAGGTGGTTTGCTGATGGAAATTCGTCGGTCCACCCGAGAGCAACGTGCTGAACTAGAAGCGCAATTCCACCTAAAGCGCACTATGAAAGAACTCGGGTGGCGTTGCGTTCGGCACACCGGAACGGGTAAACCTAGCCGCTTTGAAAAGATAATCCCCGGCCACCACCCTTTTTACGTCACTTCGGCGCCAAACAATCGTTGGAGGCTCGAACGTGATTCAGGATACAGCTTTCGCGCAGGCGCTTTCATGATCCGTAAAATGTATCCCGTTCCTACACACCTCTTTGAGACGGCCGTAGGCATGGCGCTCTGGTTCGATTATGTCGGCCAGGTTCTCTTAAGGATGGACCCTCATGGCAATTGACTTCATCCCCCGCCGCTATCAAGAACTGATTGGGGGGTTCATCGTCTGCAATAAGCGTTGTGCTGTCTGGTCTAGCCCGGGGACAGGGAAAACTGGCGCCACTTTATCGGCGCTCGAAGACCTGACCTTCGTCGAAGACGTGTACCCGGCCTTGATCGTGGCGCCGCTGCGTGTTGCCCGTACCACATGGCCGAATGAGGTTCGCAAATGGAACCACCTCAAACATCTGCGCGTCGTTGTCGTTTCCGGAACGCTGAAAGAACGCCGCGCTGCGTTACGCATTCCGGCAGATATCTACACGACCAACTTTGAGCAATTACCCTGGCTTGTGGAAGAGTTGGGTGATCGCTGGCCCTTCAAGACCGTCGTAGCGGATGAGGCGACCAAGTTGAAGGGGTTCCGCTTACGGCAGGGCACCCAACGCGCCAAGGCGCTCGCGCGGGTCGCGCATACCAAAATCAAGCGGATCATCCTGTTAACCGGTACACCCAGCCCTAACGGCTTACAGGATCTGTGGGGGCAGATGTGGTTCGTGGACAAGGGTGATCGCCTGGGCAGAACGTTCGACGCCTTCAAGCAGCGCTGGTTTCACGCTTCGCACACTGGGTTCGGTGTAGAGGCGAACGACAACGCCCAAACCCAAATGCAGGACGCATTGCGCGACGTGTGCATAACGATTGACGCCGCCGACTGGTTCGACCTGGAAGAGCCGATCGTCAACCGCATCATGGTCGAGCTGCCGCCGGCCGCGAAGGTCATGTACAAACAGATGGAAAAGCAATTCTTCATGGAGCTGGAAGGAGGGCAGCAGATCGAAGCACTGAATGCTGCGGCCAAGTCTATGAAGCTCCTCCAAATTTGCAACGGAGCAGCGTACCTGGAAGGAGGCGCGCTGTGGGAAAAGATCCACGACGAGAAGCTAGACGCACTGGAAGAGATCGTCGAGGAAGCAGCCGGAATGCCGGTGCTGACCAGCTATCATTTTAAAAGCGACTTGGCGCGCCTCAAGAAGCGTTTCCCCGACGGCATAGACCTGGCCGAGAAAGGCGGATTGGAGCGCGCGCAGGCCGGTGAGGGACGCGTATGGTTCGGCCACCCGGCTTCAATGGGCCACGGCGTGGACGGTTTGCAGTACCACACGAACATCATGGCATTCTTCGGGTATAGCTGGTCGCTAGAAAACTACCTCCAGTTCATCGAGCGGATCGGCCCGACGCGCCAACTACAGGCCGGCTTCAAGCGCCCGGTGTTCATGCACATGATCATGGCGGCCGACACCATAGACGAACTGGTCATCGAGCGTTTGCAGACCAAGAAAGAGGTACAGGATGTGCTCATGGAAGCCATGAAGGTTCGCGGGTTCAAAACACTGGAGGATGCAGCGTGAGGAACAAATACCCAGGTGTGTGCTTCCGCTGCGGCAAAGCCGTCGCTGTAGGAGCTGGCCACTTTCACAAAAACAAAGGCGGCGTATGGGTTACGCACCACGCCGAATGTGCGATCAAAGCGAGGGAACCCAAATGTCCAAACTAGTCCTTACCCGTAAGTCCGGCGAGTCTATTCTCGTCGGCGATCAGACCTTACGCCTTGCCTACGTCGGCGGAGACCAAGTGAAATTGGAACTGGACGGAATCGCGGAGCGCGTCAACGTAGGTAACGATATGCAAATATCGCCAGGCGTTAGCGTGAAGGTGGCGTCGATCCAGTTCCGCAACGTGCGGTTTGTGTTCGACGCTCCGCGCGAAGTGGCGATCGTCAGAACGGAGTTATTGAAATGACCTATTTCTTCGGCGCTCGCATGGTGCGGGCTGCGAAAAGGAGTGAAGCGGAATGAATCGTCTTTACACACTGTTACTGATGGTCGCAGCAGCAATTGTCCTCGCGGCGTTTCACCCTTCGCCGGATTCTCCTGCTATTTGTTACGGGATATCTCTAGGTTCTGCCGGAGCACTCTTTCTGCACTGGGTTTGGGAGAATAAATGAAAATCCTAGCCATGCTCTACGTTATCGCGTTCCCCGGCGCTGCGCCCCAGCCAGTGGCCGCGTACTTCACGCAGGACGCCCAGGTTATATGCCAGGCGACAGCCGCTGCGCAAAATGCAACTGAGCAAGAGGAGTATTACTGTGAAAACAACTGATGACGAAAGATCGGCATATGAAATATTCGTATGTGAACATTGGCCCCGTAGTGTCTTGGAGCGCCGCAATCAGCCGGGGCATATAAAACACGGTTGGTATAGGAAACCGGAAATTCAATGGGGCTGGGAAACGTGGACAGCGTCGTGCGAATCGCGTGTCATTCAGCTGCCAGGATACCTAGATACGGACCGTATCGGCTTTGCTGCTTATGACGCTGTAACCCTGGAAAACGCGCTAGAAGACGCCGGAGTAAAATATAAATGAGAACCTCAGATAAGGGTTGGGTGTTTTTAGTCGTCGTGTGGTTTGGGTTCGGCTTGTATTTCGGATACCACTGGCCGCGAGACGTAGAACTAGAGTCTACTAAGCCGGTTGTTTTGCATTTCGAAGTTACGCCAGAGGCGGAAAAGGCTTTGATTCTACGCTCAGTTGATAGCTTCCCAAAATGCAACTGAGGAAGAGGATTATTACTGTGAGTAAATCTAAGGAAGTTTGCAAGGTATGTCTTCTTACCTGGGGCATGGCTGTGGGTCTAGGGTTAGCATTCGCCCTAATGCATCTTCGCTGAACGCTTCCTCAATTCCGACCGGCAGAACTGCAACTCGGCGAACTGCCGGTCGAGTCCTCTTCGCAGATCCCAATAAGCGCGTCCAGCTTCGGCTGTAAGTTCTGCGGTTCCGCTGACAGCTCCGCCGGGAACGGTTCCATCGGCGGGCACTGCTGGACAACTGGCTTTGACACGCAGCCGCTTAGTGCCATCAGCAACAGCCCGCTCAAGAGCACTCGTCTCATTTTCTTTACCTGCCTTGTACTCAATGAACGTCGCCCGAATGGCTTCCGTCTGTGCGCGTGACGCGACCAGTTGTCGGTTCACTGCGTCCACGTTGATCTGGATTGCTTGAGCCGTCTCCAGCTCGCGTTCCTGCACGTCGTTGTCCCAGCGGATGCCCTGTACGTACCAGGCGCCGCCTGCACCCACAAGGAGCGCCAGCGCATAGCCGTAAGCGGAGTTAAAGACCATACGCGGCCATCGCATCGGCGTAGTTCTTTTTCCACTTGGCGCGCAGCTCTTCCGGCTGACGGGAGTAGGCGCCGGGGCGCCAGGTCCGCAGGTACACAGCCCACGCTTCGGCCTCTTCACCTATGTCGGGCAGAGCTTTAGGATCGGTGTAATAGAGCAATCGAGCGAGCGCAGCGGCGAGGATAGGGTCCGACTGCAGCGCTATATAAATTGAACCGCCATCGAAAGAAACATTCCTGGCATTGCAGACTGCTCGAGTCAAATCTCTAACCGTATGGTGCGTCATTACGCCTTTAACACCGCCGCCTCGCTCAAACTGATAGTCTCCTACGGCCGGCCCGCCGACTTGCTTGGGCAGCCGCTGCGGGTTTTCTTGGCGCGAAGTACAGTAAAGAAGAACAGACGCGGCCAAGGTATCCATGCGAGCAGGGAGGAGTGCCATGCCGGCGGCTATGTCGGATTTAAGTGCCATGTTCTTCTCCGAAGGTGTATAGTACAAAGGTGCGCAACATACAGGTGATAGCATGCGACTCATAGATCTGACCCGTCAAAGATTTAGCATGATTACGGTGCTCCGTAAAGGAGACCCCCGCCCCAACGGGGGTTCGAATTGGATATGTCTGTGCGATTGCGGCAAGGAATTTATAGCTATAGGGTCAGCAATCAGAACTGGGAAACGAAAATCGTGCGGATGCCTTTCAGAAGGGTGGGCGGCCTTTATGGGCTCAAACCCAGAGTACATAGAAAAACGCGCTGCAAAAAGGATTAAGCACGGCCATAAACGCACACGTAGGGTGTCTGTAGAGTACCGGACCTGGCTAGGAATGAAGCGCCGTTGCTACGATCCGAAATTCAAAGACTACCCCAATTGGGGCGGGAGGGGCATCCGCGTTTGCGACGAGTGGCTGCATGATTTCGTAGCGTTCTACGAATACTTAGGCGATAGGCCGGAGGGCGACTTCACTATCGACCGCTTAGATCCGAATGACCATTATCGACCCGGCAATGTGAGGTGGGCTCACAGAACTGAACGAGGGCAGAAGCACCGTAGAAATCTGACCGAGATAGACATCGGCGGCATCCATTTCGAAAGCATAGCCGCGGCCTGTAGGCATTTCGGTGTTAGGCTTACGACCGCGCACGAAAGGATTCGGGCGGGAGTTGACCTAAGGATCGCGGTTAGCCACGCGGGTCGCCTCCCGGGCCGCTGGGAACCTCGTCCATCTTAATGCACCTCTTCGGAACTGTGCCGCCCGGGCAGCATTCGGGCCATATTGCCGCGGCAAAGTAAGACCAGCCAGAACAGCGAGCCAAAGGCTACTGCGTACAACCATTGAGGGCCTATAGCCCTAGGCTCAATGGCGCCGGTAGATAGCGCCATGCCCAAACCGAAGTTGCTGGAAGCCATAGCGACGGCTAGGCTGGATACGCCCCACCGCTGTCGAGAACCCTTCGGATGGTAGGACGCGATGGCAAGGAATATGCCGAAGTGAAAGACGAGACGCAGCCCTAACAGGATAGTGTCAAACTCCATCGGTATCGCTCCGGCGTTTGAACAGGGGAATTCGGTCTAGAATGGACTCGAGCCAAGCTGGCAGGGGGCCACTCTTATCGATAATGTAGTAGAACGCTGTAAATATGACCGCGCCTAAGGCTGAAAGTGCCGCCGATACAAGCATGGCCTTCTCATTCCACGGCGGGCCACCGCTGTAGAAGAACACGCCGCCTGCATACCCAATCCCTAGCGAGAACAGCACCAGCTTGACGCGCTGCCAACCCGTGGTCGCCATAGGGGCCGCAAGAAAAAAGCAGCAACCGACCGCCGCGCCGGTTGCTGCCCAAGGGTTGATCGCCGCGCCTACCGCCAAGAGCAGGGCGCACAGCCAGGTAGTGCACTGGTCGGACATTGGGCCCCTCATCATTCAGGTTTCAAGATGGGGGCCAGTGTATCACGTAAACGTCCAAGTACCCGACACGACACGGCCGAGCCACGAAGTTGTGCTTAATGCTTCGAATTCTATGCACGCGCCAAGCTCAGCGGCTGTTGCCACGGCGCTCGTTCGCGTGCCTGTCGCACCGACAACGAAGTTGCTACCGGCCGTCGTGGCAACTGTGAGAGCGGTTGCACCAGTTTTCACTACCCGCAATTTTATCCCCGGCATCGGAGTCGGTAGAATCGCAGTTCCTGCGACAGTCATGTTGTAGGTCCGCCCGCTAAAATAGAGCGAAAGGGTTGAACCGCTGACGGCTAGGGTGCTAATCCGATGGTCCATGTTTTCTATAGAAATTCGAGTTGAGGCGTTGCTCACACGACTGTTGGAATTATCTTGCTCGGCGATATAGTTAATTTTACCCCCCAGCAGAGCGCTATCAGCCGAAATCCGATAAGAGTTGCCGGTAACCCCTGCTTTGAAGATATCCGGGCCGATGTCCAACGTAGTGATTCCGACCGGGGCGACGTCCACGCCGTTGTCACAGTTGCTATATTCGTTGCCGCCGCCGCGCACCACTCCGCCTGTGACAGTAAGACCCCCTAACGTAGAAACTTCGTTATTCTCCCATTTTGTAGAAGCCGGGTTTACCCCGCCAACGGTGCCAACCTTAGACGCCGCCCCTAGATAAGTGCCGTTGGCTATAGAACCCGTAGAGCCGAGGATTTTAAAATACTCGACGATAGGCTGTGCGGTCGTTGAGGGCGTGAAAATAGGGGTATTTAAATCATACCCGCTAAGGTTTTCAGCATCGATACAGCGCTGCGGGCTTGTATTGATAGGGTTAAAATTGCAATGGGCGAAAGTTGTCGAATAGCGAGAACGGTTCGGCGGATGGTAAAAGTGGCGTCCCGTAAAATCATAAAACGTCACGCCTATCATATTCAGACCCCAACCCCCGAAGTTGGAGCCGCCCAATGTGCGGGTCGTATCTGAGTGAATGCCGTCCACCGCGCCATCTATGACGCAATGGTCAAACGTCGCACGTTCGTCATAGGTCAGCCGCACCGCCCGCGCAGCGCTTTGCACGCGGGTATCAGAAAACCCGCCGAAACATCCAACCCGACAGCCGGGACCGACGTATAGGTCAGGGCTGGCGTAACTGTCGATGACATCACCGGTGAAATCGCCGTTTTCATAGCAAATGTCGATCTTTTCAAACCGTAGCGCACGGGCGGCGTTGCCCATGTGGCGCCAGAAATACCCGGACGAAACACCTTTTTGTAGTAAGGTCGTAGGGGCAGGTAGGGCCTGGTTCATCCCTCGACCCCCCTGCCCTTTGAGGGTCAGCCCCATGTCTTGCGTCACTTCGAAAGTGTCAGCCAACAAGGCGAAAACACCTAAGCCGAAATTAAGCGTTCCAGACGTATAGCCCGTCACAGTAGGGCCGCCGATATATTGAATCATCGATGTCGGGTTGGACCGCATAGAGCGAATAGCTGCCCATAATGCCACAGAGTTTGAAGCTGCGTTAGTACCGTCGTTATAAACGCCGAAGTCTTCGGCCCAAACACCGCGATTGATAGGCCTTTTCCATCGCCCTGTTACCACGCCTGGAACTTGGAAGATTGACCCGGCGTCGGCAGTTTCCACGGATGCTGCATCCCACCGTATGGAACCGCCGCCAACACCTGGGGCGCTGGTGCGATAGCTAGTGAGTTCGCCAATGTCGCCGTCGAAACGTCCCGCCTTCAACGCAGCGACTGACTCAAATCGAACGACGCCACTGTTGATTTCCTGACGTAAAGACTGGTCGTTACGTACGGTTAACTGAGGTTCGTCCGTCGCCCATGTCCCGGTCAGCGTAACGGGGAAAGAAGAAGGTAGCTTAACCCCGTACAGGAACCCACCCCGTTCGATTAGTTGCGTCGCTCTGTCCACCTGCAGAGGCGAGCCGTCCGCGTAAACGAGGGGCGGAAGCTCGAATGCCGTACCAGTTAAGAACGAATCGAAAGCGTTCTCCATCCCGCGCCAGGTGCGGCGAACACGCCCGAACGGCGGGCGGTCTACCCACGTGTTTTCTGTAGAGTTAACGGCGTCGTCTAAGTTCGAGGCGTTATTGTACAGAACCTTGACGGCGGTAGAGCCTAGCGGTTCGCCGCTGGTGTCGTAAGTGTTGGTCATTCGGGAGTCTCCAGGTCGATGGCCGCTACTATATCACGCGTCAGCCGGCGGGAAGTTGTCGTCGTCCGCGAACATGCGAACGTCATAGTTAACAGCTTTGAGCGAACAGGTTTTCGCGCCCTTCGGTTTTACCTCGGTGATGATCGCCGGGTAAATCCACTTATCGGAGTGCCCGAACTGGATAATCGGCGACATGGCGCCGTCCGCGTGGATCTCCGGCACGAAGTCGAGCGAAGGGATGGTAAACGTCCGATCTGTCAAACGCGTGGCCGTGTAGGGCCCCGACGCTGTGCCATCCTTACGGCGCACGACGACTTTATAAGTGCCGGGCATCGACCAGTCCAGCGCTATCGATACGCCTAAAGTAACGACGCCGCCCCCGCCTACCGAATAGCTTATGACTTCTGCGTTCTGCCCGTAGGTAGGGGTAGAGTCGCCTAGGCCGGCGTACGAGAAATAAGAGCTATTCAAGCCGGCCAGTTCCGTTTCAAACTCATACGATCCTTGGCGGTAGAGATACGCACGACGCACTCGCATACCGTAGCGCCAAGCTCGGGTGCGATCGCCGACTCCCTCAAGTTTTTGTTGCTTGACCTTGACACCTACATCACCTGGCAGTCGGCACTTGACCGTTTCATTCTGCTTGGTGATGTGATCGAAATACTCAACGTCCACGCCATCGAACTGGTCGGGTAACGCCGGCCCTACGAAGCTTCGGGTCATCGGCTTGAGCATTACGCGGGGATTGTAAACGTGGTCGAAAGACGCGCCGCGCGCTTCGTCCCTAACCGGGGTAATCTGCCCTCGCTCAAGAGTTAACTCACTCATGCCTGGAATAAGCGCCTCTATCATGTAGCCTTTAACCGTATCCTGCTCCGTGATGATCTTGTCGTAATACTCTCCGCGAGGCGTCCAGCGGGTCGTTTCCAAGCGCTCAAGTTCAGCGATGTTGAGGTCTTCGGTATCGGAATACCCCACATCGCGGCAGATGTAGCCGATCGTAGCGGAAATCTCGCGCGTAGGCTGCGGCGCCTGCCAAACGCCTCCCCGTAGCACGGGAAGTATGCGAGTGCATTCCAACGAAATAAGGCTTTCCGCATTTGTGCTAAGCCGGTCGCCGCCCCGCAAATTGGTGGTAATCATCGTCATACCGGCGTAACTGGTCGGCGACTTGTTATAGATAAGACCAAACAGGCTGTACCACTGATTGTCGTCCTTAAACTGTTTGGCAGGTTTGGGTCGACGCTTTATGCGGCATTCCGCACGCATGGGGTAGGGCAGAATAGCGCGGAATGTGTAGCCGCCCGAATCCAAAGTCTTGTTGCTCATGGTTTTCGTTATTACTGTCCACGCGCCTCCTAAGGCCATATCTCGGTATTCGAAATCGTGGGTGCTAGTCGCTTGATACTCGTTGCCATCGTCCCCGATAACCACGAACGTGGTGAATTGAACACTCCATTCTACAGCGGTTATCAGCTCCCCTTCAGGGCAAGCAGGGAAGGGCCCTCGATAGCCGCCAGTGTAGTTGGAAGCGTCTAGGCTTACTTGCCCTTGGTTGGTCGTGCGTGGCGTCCAGCCGGGCCAAGCGGCGTCTACGGAGCCATCTTCCAAGAGTCGGTCGACCGTCATCACTTGAGCAGATATCGCGGTTATCCTGTACCGCATGCCAGGGTAGCCCATGGCCATAGTCGCGCTACCGATGGTAAGACCCGTGGCCGCTACCCCTCCCAAGTAGTTAAGCTCCAACGTGGAGGCCGTTTGACCGAATACGACATAGGTGCCGGGGTTGCTGCCAGCGATCTCAATAACGGCCCCGTTTGGGAAAGCCAGCTGAGTAATGTCGCCGCTAATGACGTCTCGTCCTGCAGTTCCCGTCCCATCGGCGATAGTGTAGGCGTAGGGGGCCCCGATGCGCAGGAGGAGTCCTACCGTCCAGTTGGATGGGAAAGACCCGGCGCCTACGGCGATCTGTACGTTTTTACCCGTGAACGTAAACGCTGTCGCCGTCGCGTCCGGCGTCAAAGAAGTGGATACCGTCAATTCAAGTCCGGGAGATCCGCTAGAACTCGGCCCGACTTCGGGGGCCGGATACCAGTTTAGATGCGCGGGGTCCGCCGACATATCTTCACCGGGCTGATAAATAGTGAAGCTAGCGTTATCGCCTAAAGTGACCAAGGGAGTTTCGCCCGTTTTGATCCGGCTTACTGGAATCTCATATTCGCCTTCACCTACGAACATGCACATTTCTATGCGCTGTTCCCTGTACGCCGCGAAGTAACGGCGGCTAGGGGTGGCGTAGTCAGGGTAGCGCTGCGGGTTGCGCCCGAAACACTGGGTGCGAATCGAATTAAGTTTTACCTTGTTGCCTTTGCTGTTGGCTTCGTCCAGTCCCCTGCCCGTGCGGCTATTGCGACTGTTCTGCGTAGGCAGTTTGGGCATTAACGCTTTGAGGGCTGCTTGCGCGCCAAAGATCAAAGCGAAGGTAATAGAAAAAGGGTCGGTGCCTTGCGGAACGCGAAAGATCTCTACATTGCTGAATTGATATAACCGGCAGGTTTCCCACGCGTAAGGCATGAGCGGTTCGTCGTCGACGAACACCGCCATAGGGAGCGTATCCAAATCTTTATCGCGAGAAATACCGTTGGCGTACAGCCATTCGAGCAAGGTCTGTTCGCACGAGATAGCGTGTACCTCTATCCCGCCGCCATCCAATACGCTGCTATGGATTTTAATCATTGTGAAAAGTTACCCGAACGTGGTCTAGGAGCCAAGTATTCAAGCGTACCACTCGGGCGCTTTTCTCGGGGTTAATTTCCAAGGCGTAGAGGTCGTCCCCCATCTGGAGCACTACGGCCACGTGAGCGCATATCTCGCCGATCATCACTGCTGCGATGGCCCCGTGTTCGGGTTCGCACTCACGAAGCTTACGAGCCTCGCAACGATACGCTTTAGTAAAGCTGCGAGGGTCATCGTTTCGCAGAGCGCCGTATAGCGGCAACTCCGAAAGTCCTAGATGTTTGGCGCGGACTTCTCGCACCAAGCCCCAGCAATCGTACTCAAAGGGTCCGCGGCCGCCGTCCACGTAAATGGCGGCATCGAGGTAGTCATTCAGCCAATTCATATGATGTACCTCAGCCCGGGCGCGTAATCCGCCGTCAGGTATCGGCGTGGGTACGCATTCATAAGGATATTGAAGTATCCGCATTCCAAGTTAGCTACCACGCCTTGTAACTCGCCGCCCATGACGGTGAGCCGGTAGGGCTTTTCCGCTGGCGCCGCCTTGTTGCTGGATAGATATGTGCGGTAGATAACTGTGACACGGGCGTTAGCTTCGGTCGCTTGGTCCACTAGTCGGGACACTTCGCCCGTAGTGTTATCCGTTACGAAGTTTAAAGTCTGGTTGCCTTTGTTGTCCTTGGACGGCAACGATATCCCGAGGTTGATAGCTCGAAAGGTTAATGTCCGGGCGTCCTCGGTGGTTAACACCTGATCTTTGAAACCTGTGCAAACCATCTGCGGTGCGTCCCACGCATCGCAAAGGATCTCAAGCGTACGGATGTAGGCGATGTTCCCCCCGCTGGCGTTTATCTCGTCTAAAGTGGCGCTCATGCTTCGGGCCACTCGCGATTCATGGCGTAATCGAAAATGTCAGCGTCCAAGATGTAATCCGGCAAAAGCTCTGCCCACCCTTCCGGCAGCATCGGCTCAAATTCTACTTCGAGGGTTGCGGACCACTTCCAACTAAACTGGCCGATCAGCTCTACGCGCTTCGGTGTCTCGACAAACCGAGCGGTAACGTCCTCGAAACCCATGTCGCTAAGAAGCGTTATCGTGAACCATCCGGCCTTTACAATCTGATTGTTCCAAGCGTTGAACAGCCGGGATTGCGGCTCTGTCATTATCCAGGAGACGGAAGCGAAGGACGGCGCGTCGTCGAATTCCCAACGGTGTACCGCGCGCCCGACGTCCATGTCCGTGCTACGGATCTTGTTTATCTTATCGAAGCCGTACCCGTCCCGCAGAATGCAGGGGAGGCCGTCGGGGTATTTAGGAATCATTCGCCTTGACCTCGAAGACCGAAGCGACGCTGCATCGCTTCCCCTAGGTCACCGTCGCCGTAGATCTGCGAAACGAACACGTCTGTAATCTCTTGCATGCCCTGATCGTCCAGTCGAGTACGCGTTTGCCCGGCGCGGGAAGCGTCTTCGATCAAGTTTACGGTAGTGCCGCCTTTAGGGCTATCGGTTCTGTTCTTCTGGACTTGGTCAAGCGTGCGGTCAAGTTTGGCGCTTGTATCCGCCGTGGTTACGCGCTCCCCTTTCTGCAAGAGCCATGTGCCTGTTTCCGGAATGGAATCGATACCGTCGTGGGCCATACCGGACAAAGCTGCGGAGGCGATCCCCGCCACCATCGGCGCCGTGGCTGCCGCTGCCGCCGCTGCTGCTGCCGGGGCGGCGAAGGGCCCGACGATAGGGATGGCGGCGGTAGAAGCGAACGCGGCCAAGGAGGCTTGCAGCGATGTTGCCGTCGCGTTGGCGATCATCGTCGTAGCGGCACTGGCTTGGGTGGCTTTCGTGGTGAAGAGCTGCACCGCTTGGTAGACAACCCATTGGGCCGCCATCTTGACCAAGGCGCCGATAATCGCGTTCGCCATATCTGCGGCGATGTTGCGGAAGAAGTCCCCGATGCTCTGCTGACCACGTACCAACTCTTCGATGTTGGCAGCTACGGAGGCAGTTACGTCGTCAAGGATACTGGACGTGGCGTCGGCGGCTTGCTGCTGGTAATTCGTCGCCTCTTCAGCGTAGTTAGCCCAGGCTTCCGACATGCCGAGAAAGAAATTCCCGTTCATTTCGTCGACTTGATTGTAATAATCTTCTTGCATGACCAAACGTTCGGCCAAGGCGTCTTCGAGGAGAGTCGTTTCTTGGTCGTAAAGGTCTTGGCTTATCTGCCCGGTGTTGAGCTGCTTATTCAGCTTGTCGACTTCGGACTGATATTCCTGGCGGATAGCCAAGTCTTCTTTTAAGCGCTCGCGTAGCTTGTCACCTTGCCCGACGCCGACGAGCTGAGCATTCAACGCGTCTTGGGATTGGTTAAGCTTGGATTGCTGATTCTCCTGAAACGCGGCAAGCTTTCCGGCTTCGTCCGCGGCGGTCTTACGCGCCGCTACCTCTTGCTCTAAAGCAACGTTGCGTTTTAGCTGAGCGCGCAACAGCTCTTCGCTGGAAAGCAAAGACTTCTGATCGGCGGTCTGAATGTCCTTCGACTTGATGTCAGCAATTTGCTGCTCGAAACGCGCCAAGGCTTGCGCCTGCGTGCCTAGCTTCTCTGTCGCTTCGGACTGTACTTGAAGCGCGGCGGCCTGCTGGCGCAAGCTGTCAAGCATCTTTTGCCCGGCGTCTTCGCGATACGCTTTAGGCGCGGCTAATTTTGCCGGTTTGTACTGCTCCTCCGCCGACTTGCGCAACTGGGCAATCTGAGCTTCGCTGTACTGCACACCACGCTTAGCGGCTGCTGCGACTTGCTTGTCTATCTCCGCAAAACGCTTGGCGAGCTTGTCTGCTTTGGGCGCCCCTTCGTCCAGGGACTTGTTCAGCGCTTCGACTGCGGCAATGCCGCGCTTATCTTGGGCTACGACGTTCGCCGCTACCGCAGCACGTTTGCGCGATTCCTCTTGCTGCACGAGGAGCTGCGTAATTTCCTTTTCGGTTTGCTCGCGGCGTAGATCGTCACTTGGCGCTAGGAAGCCGCCGCTACCCTGGCTGTTGTTCACGGCGTCCGCGTTGGCGATATCCTGTAGACGTTGGTTCAGCGTCTTGAGCTTCTGCTCGACCGTGCTTTCCCGCCCTACATCAAGGAATGCATCCCACGCCTCTTTGGCCGCGTTCTTGACGGTAAGCCAAGCCGACTCAACATAACCCAAGTCGCCGGTTATCTTCCCCGCGCGGGTAGTGAGCGCATCGGCGTAAGCCTGTTCGGCCAGGTTGGCGGCGCCCTGCGCATCGCCTTGACGCGCTAGCGCTTCGATCTGTGCATAAGTCGATGTCGTCAAGTAGTTCAGAGATTCGTTAAGCTCGCGCGAATACTTGACAGGATCTTTCGCCAGCTTTTCAAAATCCTTGACAGTCTCTTCGGCTGCTTTGCCTGTTGCTTCCTGCATTTTCAAAGCAGCTACGGCGATGCTGTCGAAAGACTCAACCGGAATGCGTCCGGAGGACGCAAGCTGCGCCAGGACTTGCGCCGCCGCGCCGATAGTCCCAACCGATTGGCTAACGCCTTGCGCGAGGGTAGCAAGCTGATCTTTTGTGGTGCCTGCGGCGTTCCCGCTAAGGGTCAGGGCGCTACTGAAGGCCGTAGCCTCGTCACTACCTTGCTTATACGCTAGTGCGAGCGCTGCTGCCGCTGCGGCGGCTAGGGTGAACGGATTGATCAGGCCGACGACGTAGCCGCCGAGAGCTTTCGCCGCGGGGCCTATACCGCCGAACATATCTTTGAGCTGGCCGCCCTGCTGAAGCAAGACGGTTAGCGGCGCCTGCCCGGACTGGAGCGATACCGCGATGTCGGTAAATTGCGCCGGGACGCCGCGCAGGTTGGCGGATAGCTGTTTCGCTGAGAGCCCTTGCGCGTTGAAGCCTCGGACATTTTTATCGATCGCGGTGTTGGTTTTCTCTACCGACGCGCGAGTCTGCTCGAGCTGGGCTTTGTACCTTTCGTAGTCCGCTGTCGGGAGGCGTCCGGCTTTACGATGCGCCTCGAGCTGTTGCTCCATTTTGTCTAAGCGTGAGTAAGCCGCGACCGTGGGATCGATCTGACCGATCAACCTGTCGAGGGAATCACCTTGCTTTTTTGCTTCACGAGTGGCCGAGGCGAGAGCGCGCTCGGCTTGGTTCATACCGCGCTCAAACCCTGCGGTGTTTGCCACGAGATCCACCGTCAACGACCCTAAACTCTGTACCGCCATCTGTTAGGGCCTCTTCGATGCGAGCAACACCTTCATAAAGTCTTGAGGTGTGGCGAATTTGAGTTCGTCGTCAGATTCCCGGTTAGGGATGAAATCTTTGACGTGTACCTTCTTGTTGCCCATTAACTGCGCGCCCGTGGCGCAGATCAATGCGGCGGCCTGCTCTACACGTTCAGCGATGTTCAGCCCCCCGTGACGCCGCATGTACTGAGCCCATTGCCGCGCTTCGACCAGTGACATGTTCTGCTGAGCCTCGGCGATCGTGCGACCGCCTATGCCGTTTAGAACTAGTTCGAACCAGAGGTCTTCGGGGGGTTCGTCTTTGCGGACTGTACTTCGTTAACCGCGGTGATCAGCGCCAGGAACAGCGTGTCGCAGATCGGGCCGCGCGAAGGGTCAGCGGTGCCGAGTACGTCGCTAGTCGTGAAGATCGGGCCGCCCTCTTCGTCGCAAATCATGGTCGCAATCCGCGCGGCCAAGTGTTCTTGGTTGCCTTCTGCAGCTTTCCAAGTGTTGGTGATCGTGTGGTAGGACGCACGGCGGACCCACACATCAGCGGTAAGCTCTTCGCCTTCGGTGTTATGCCACTTGATTTCGCGTTTTACGTGCGGTTCCGAGGCGCTAACAAAAGCGCCTTGTGCCACGAGATCTTTAAGGTTTAAGGCCATGACTTAGCTCGTCGACTTAGGAATAAGAACAGGCTCGCCGGATACCTGGATGCCGACGGTCGAAGTGACCATGGTGTTCAAGCCGAAGGTGAACGGGTAGCTGTTCATGTAGCCTTCGAAGACCAGCCAAGAGCGGGTTGGCGGCAGAACGAAGTCGTAATCGCCGGCGCTGTCGGTGCCTACGGTCGGCAATACCGTGCCGTCCGAGAAGCCGATAGCCCATTGGAGCTGGCGTCCGGCGGTCTTGAGCTGGTGCAAACGGATGTGCGCCGGGTCCGCCGGATCGAACTGCAGGCCGAAGGTAGCGGCGCCTGGAGTGGCAAGGCCGGCTTCGTACGTGCGCGACAGGTTGTTGAGACAAGTCGTTTCGATTTGATCGATCGCAGTGTCTATGCCGTCGATGGAGGTGATGCAACCCACGTCCAGCAAGGTGCCGGTGTCAGGGTCGATGGCAACCAGGTCTGTACCTTGGGCCTTGATGGTCATTGGTGTAGCCTCGCGAGAGTGGGTTACGTTCGGCGGAAGAATATCACCGTTTTACCAGCCATGTCACGTCGAACCCGGTACGCCACAGTTTGGTGTCCGCTTCGCGGTCTGTACCACGGTAAGAACCGATGTAACTGTCCAGCTCGATGGCGTAGCGGATCGCTTTTGCAGCGTCCGTGCTCGACGTTTGGGTCAGGCCGTACACGTCTACTTGAAGCTCCGCGCGGTCTGCTTCTGGTCGACAGTTCAGCATGTTGAATGGGTCGCCGCCTATCCACTGGTAGACGACGTATGGCTTGGCGACGGTCTGCGGCGCTTCCCCGAACGGAAAAATTCTAGGCTCCGCGCCACCTAGCAATGCTTGGACGGTAGGATCAGCTTTGCATACTTGGTAAAAAGGTACGTCCATTATTTCAGGCCCAATTCTAGGAGTTGGAATTTAGCGGAGCTTAAGAATTCTTGAAACACAGCGGCTTGGTTTTGGCTTAACGCATTACGCATAAAGGGTTGCGCGCGAATGCGACTGGTTCCTAACTCTACCCACCACCAATAAAATGTGTTGCCACCGCGCTGTCCGCGTTTTGTCTTGCGCACGCCGACAGATATTTTAGTTGAGCCCGTTTCATTGAAGAATTTAGTGTCTTCAACTAGGGCGATATTCTTCGAGATATCAGGAATTGTCCGGGGATCATCAATCCGACTGGCACGCTGAATGGTGTCTTTCAAAACGATATCCATCGCGTCTTTGGCCGCCGGCACCACGACCTTGCGCTGCATTTCTTGAGGCAAAGTCTTAAACACGCGCGAAAGCTCGTCAGCGCCTTTAAGTTTGTAGGTGATCCAGTCGGCCATGGTCGCGCCCTCGGGTGATGCGCTGAGTGTATCACAGGCAAAAGAAAACCCGCCGAAGCGGGTTCTCAAGGCCGAAAGATTTGGGCTTCTGCGAGAGGCCTATCGGCGTATCATATCGGTAGCGGCATCTTAAACGGCTACCCTGCGCGATTGCTCAAGAGGCGGCGGGCTCTACTGTCGCAAATGTAGCTGGTCAACTACGCGCGCCATTGCTGGACACCAGCGTCAAGGCGCCCCCAGTGTTCCATCCGTATTGCACGGGACTTTAGATGGGGCCGCACCTCAGTTTACACGCTTAAACGCAAACGAGGTAATGCCTTCGCGCCCTAGTTCCGTCTCGGCGTGGTTCACCTCGATGCATTCGAAACCCTGTTTGGCGCACCAAGAGATAAAGCCTTGCAGAGTCCAGTAGTGCAAATGCTCACCGGGTTTGTAGTGTTTGGATTCTAAGACTCCGGCCAAGTTGTCGTAGATCGGCATCGAGACGAAAATCCAATTGCTTACCTGCCCGAGCAACTTTTCGGGCTCTGGAATGTGCTCGAGGCTATCCCAGCACGTAATAGCCCCCACCGGGCCGCAGTGGTACGGATTTCGAAACTTTTCCCCTAGCCAATTGTTGGCATCTTCGCAAACGTCGAAGCCGAAACCGCCGGATTCCTGAACGTATCGTCCGCCTCCGATACCAATGTCCACCGTTTCGTTCGGCTTGCAATACTTGCCTACCAGTTCCAAGCGTGCCCGGGTCAGCAGCCCGCCCATGGGGGTCGCGTCCAGCTTTTGGTAGTGCTCGAAATACTGGCCTTCGTAACGCATAGCGGGTCGGCTATGCCAGCCGTAGCCCTTCTCCGGCGCCCAAACAAAGGTGTCGGTCAGCCCACTCGGTAAGCTTTGAGTCATAGTCAGAGATCCGTTTGTCGCAGTTGTGTTGTTTGAGGCGGCAACGACAGAAATTGTCCGGCACCGCGAAAGTTATTGTACTACCTGACGGGCAAATAAGTTCAGGCGCATTGAAACCCCCCTGGCCGCCGCAAACGATCCACGCCGGAACCTTGGCCGCCAAGCAAGCCGGCACGATCCAGCCGATACCGCCGATCACGGCAGCCGCACCTTTCACGAGGGCCAGCAACTGTTCGACCGGCAGTTCGCCTTTATGATAACGCACGTCGGCGTAGGGCGCTTCTCCGACGAGCCATTCTTTCCCGTCTTCCAAGTCAGCAACCGAGATCACCGTGTAGCCGAGCTGCTTGGCATACGAAGCGGCGATGATTAGGTAAACAGGATCAGGGTTGCGGGTATCGGCGCGCCACTCTTGGCGGACAGTAGCAGGACGCACGACGACGTACTTACCGGAGTGTGGAGAAGCGGGAAGCGGAGGGAGATCGAATTCACCCGGGCGCACACCGAAAGTTTGAGTGAGGCCTGGGATGATCCCCTCGGCGCCGTAGCGCGGAGAGCGGGTCGACTGGTTGGGCGGCAGAGATGTCCAATTCGAATGGCGGGCGATGTTCTTGGCCTGAGTGCGTAACGGCGTAGAGGGTTTGACGAAGAACACGCCGGGAATATCGGAGAAGAGGGACGGCCAGGGGGTCGAGAGGTAAACAGGTTTCGGCAGATTTTTAACGAAAGCTCGCTCGTAAATATTATCGCCGAGTCCGAGCATCCCTTGAATAAACATTATATCTCCCTCGGAGGCGATGGAGGGGCCTTCGGCGCGACTTTAGGCATAGGCGGTATCCACGACTGCTTTTCCAGTATCTCGCCCGCTGTTTGGCGATCCGGGGCACACGAAGCGCAGACGTAACGCTCAATACCGCAGCCGCCGAAAAATGGGCCGGTTAAAGCTCGCCATCCTTTTTCGCGGCGAAATTCCTTAGAGCAACCTACGCAGAGGCGCCACGCGAATACGGGGTATGTGGGGTAAACATGTTTGTACAAATCCAGGTCGCGTTTCAAAGGCCGACTCCAATTGAAAAAGAACCCGCCGAAGCGGGTCAAGGGTGGCGTGGGTAAAATGTGCAATTGGCAGGACTGGCGAACCCTAACTGCATCACGGCGTTATCACTTCGTCGCGCTTTCAGCTCTACAAGCCGCGATCAAGTATCCGTGGACGAATTGACGTTTCCCGCTTTAGCGGTTCAATTGCACCAAGCATGTAGAGACTGTAGGAGATTCGAACTCCTGTGCGTCTTGGGATAGGCTTACCGCACCCCCTCAACGCTATAGCGGTGTCAACCTTAGACCTAGCTCAGTCAACAATCTCTACGCTTGGTGCAACTTTCCGCATGCGCGGGCAGAATCCCATTTATCCCCGGCAGGTAGGGTAAGGACTCAGTCCCCTGCCTTTTGCGGCGTTGGTTGATCTGGTGAGCTGAGGCGGGTTCGAACCGCTCCTTCCCTCGATTATGAGTCGAACGCATTCACCTATTATGCTATCGGCCCTGAATTTATTGTAGGGGCCGGCGCTGATCTCGGCTTCAGGGTTTTTAGCGATTTGCGCGAGAATCGGGAGGGCTACCGAAAACAGATCCGCAACTCCTGAACGCTAACTGTGCATCAGCCTGCACACTCCCTACGACCCAAATGCTAATCGCCGCCTGCACAAGTGTCAACAACCTTTTGCAATTCTTTTTCAAGACGCCCGAGGCGATACGCTTCAAGCTCTGTGCTTCGCGAGCAATTCACAACCTGATCGCGCTGCGGCAGCCGGGCGTGCTGCTTCGCCCACTTGCGGCAAAGGTCTTCCGTAGGGTTCTTCGTGTCTTTGTGGTCGCCGTGAAAGTGCGTACCGCTGGACACCGTGCAGTCGTACCCAAGAAGCAGGACGCGTTCTGCGCCTAGCTGAAAGGCAAGTTCGATCGCGCGTAGGCCGCTATTGTACTCCCCATAAGCGGTGTGCAGGTTCAGAGCGTGCTTAGCCGACGCCTGGCGGGTACACGTCCATCGCTTAGGGCCGTCTGGCACTTTGGAGACGTTCGCATCCCACCACGCGAGATCACCTGCGTAAAGGTGATCGCACCAAGGGGCTAGCTGCCAGGAGTTGTTCACAGCGATTGTGGGAAGGCCGGCGGCGCAAACCATTTCGCAGTCGTGCGCGTTGAGGCTCGGGCCGGAGGCGATGCAGACGAAGGTTGTTGACAAGTTGCGATCCCTTGTAATAGATTGTGAATCACCTTACACACACACACAACTGGAGTTTATACCATGGGTCTTGATATTTCCGCATGCAGCAAACTAGTAGAAGCGCCGAACGCGGAGCGCGACGAGGACGGTTATCCGGCAGATTACGATTCTTTCGAAAGATTCTACGAGAACAAGGATTTCCCGGGACGTTTCGAAGGTTTGAAGCCCGGCATGATCTACGGGTACTCAGAGGATTCTCAATTCGAGAGCCTGAGCATTGGGTACGGCCGCTACAATGCTTGGAGGGAACAACTAGCCGAAATGGCCGGATATAAAGACGAAACCTACGAGCAAGACGGCCGCATCATGCTCAGCCACTGCGTAGCCTGCTGGAACGGCGCTAAAGGGCCTTTCGCTGAGCAAATCAATTTCAGCGATTGTGAAGGGGCGATCGGCCCGGTTGCCTGCGCAAAACTGGCTAAGGATTACGCAGAATTCGCAGAGAAGGCAGAAGGGGTGGGCGGATACTTCTGGGAAAAGTACCAAGAATTTAAAAGCTGTTTTGAAATCGGCGCCGACTGCGGGGCAGTCAGCTTTCACTAACCCTCGTTAACCCCCTTCGATACGGGCGCGGAAACATAATCGCGCCCGCTTTCCTGATCCGGCAGCCACGCGTGAACGTTGTAAATGTCGCCATTGTGCAGAATGCGTTGCTTGGCATTCAGGCCGGGGCGCTGGCGAATGACGATGCGCGCGATGATCTCGGACTGAATTGCCGCTGCGGCCATAAATTCTCGACCGCTGGCCGGAGCAATTCGCGCAGGTACGTTGGCGAAAACCGTTACCCACGCTTCCGTAAAGCCGCCCGTTTCAGGATCACGCACGGAAACAAAGTCCTGTATGTCAACACGGTGACGGTACTGGCCGGCGCGGCTCATCAGCGTAACGCCGGATCGCGGAGCGGATAAAGCAAAGCCGTGACAGGCTTGGGCAAATACCCCTGTTGAAACGCTTCGTCCGGATTCTCGTCGCGGTCTTTGTACAGGAAGCCGACCATCAGCAACGTAGCCGCGATCACCGAATACTTGACGACCTTGTCGCCGGAACTGTCGACGACGTAGACCGGATCTTCTGCGCTGTCTAGGATCGGATCGTCGTTGCTGTCGCGCTCGACCTCGTACGGCGAAGCGCTCTTAAGGTAGTTCTTAACCGCTTCAGAGGCCGCGCCGATGTACGCCTCGATGAGCGTGTCGTCTTGGTCGTGATCCATGTTCAAGTGCTGCTTGGCGCGCGCCAGGGTGACGTACATCATTTGAGCATCACTCCTTTGCTAGCGTCGAACGTAGAAGCGTTCTCTCGGAGGTCTTTACCTGGACGCCCGGCCTTCACGCACAACACCCACGCGTCACTAGAGCCTGGCTTGTCGGTGTTCGCGGCTTTGGTCGACGTCCACTGGCTGCCGCCCCACGTTACGTTGTCGTGAGCCTCGTAGGCTTCGTCGTCACGGTACACGCCTTTGTAAATCTGAATCGGCAGGGCGAACTTCTGGACTACTTCGGCGCCGCTGGACTTCACCATAGTCACCGAGAATTCACGATCGCCATTTTGCACGACGTTAACCGCGTCCACGCCTTCCACAATGCATTCCCAGCCGCGCATCCCGTTAGTACGTTCGTACGACTTCCACAGGCCGCCGCGGTGCGCTGCGTATGTCCCACGGGGGTACTGCTTCGTTTCGTCGATAGCCGGCAGGATCTCCAAGTCGATCGCATCGCGGCCGTGCTGCGGCTCGGGAATCGCAGGGATCGGGATTAGCTCAGCCGCAGCGCGCGCAATGGCGTCTACGTCGACCTTTTCGACTTCCGGCACCCTGACCAGTGCGGCCACGGCTTCCAAATCTACTGGGTCCGCGTCTTTGCCGTCCTTCACTTCGGGCAGCACGATAAGCGCCGCCGCCGCTTTTGCCAAGGCTTCTAGGTCTACGGGCTCCGCGTCTTTGCCTGGCTCACCGTCTTTTGGCACCGGCACTTCTACTAATGCGGCGATGGCAGCGAGGTCGGGCAGCTCCGCCTTTTCTAGTTCGCGTTCTTTGATAAGCTCTTTAATAAGCTCGTCACGTTCGGCCATGGCCTCCATCAGTGGCGCAACCGCTTTTTTCACTGCCGCTGCGATCACAGGCGCCAGGGCTTCGGCTTGCGCTTCAAGTTCACGCAGATTCATTAGCGAGCCTCTTTTCGATCAGCAGGGCGAGCATTTTCGCACTGTCCTGAATTTGTTCGTCAGTGGGTTCTTCCGGTTCTGGCGTGGCGGCCGGCGGCGTAGCGGCGGGTTGCGCTTTGCCGGTGGCGAATGGGTCTTCCTGCGCGTCCCTTTTAGCCAAGGCGGAGAGGCTAAAATTCTGCTGCTGAAGATATACAGTATCGCCGCCCTCAACTGGCGGCTGGTTCAACTTCAGCATAGCGGCATTCGGCGTCATGATGCCGCCGCCTACGGCCGCCGCCAGGGTTTCTACTAAGGAGGCCATGTCGAGGCGCAGTAGGCCGTCCAAGTCAAGTTCGATACCGTAAGGCGGGTCCGTCGGCAGCGACAGGCCATCGTCCATACAGGCTTCGTATTCTTCAATCAGGCTCTGCAGACAATCGGAATAGTAGATCTGGTTCAGGTCCGCGACCTTCTGGCCGGCGGGTGTAGAACCTATGCCGACCTTGAACGGCGGAACGTGAAACGCTGTGCAGATCATTTCAGCCGTTAGCTTGAACTGCTCGATCAACTGTGAGTCTGTCGCGCTCATGCGCATCTGTTGGAATTTAAGGTCGTCACCGACCACTGCCACTTTGCCGGCATTTTTCCCGGTGTAGTTCGCGTCCCAATGGGCTTTGAGCCGTGCTGCCGTCTCGTCACTGATCGCGCCGGGGGCACTCAAGATGCCTCCAGGACGAGCCCCGTTCTCGAAGAACGTCGAGCTATCGTTCTGCATCTTGAGCGACTGGCAAGCGGCTAGGGCACAGGCGTACAGGGGGCTGACGCCCACCAGGGGGTGGAAAAGGCAGTTCATCCGGTCATGAATAATTTCCGACGCCGGGACGGTCACGCCGTCGCCTACCCGGTTCAGGTTGTCATTGCTCAACTGGTAATAAACCGAACCGTCTTCCGTTACCAACGGCAACACTCGGCAAGGGTCTAGCAAGTACAACGCAGTAACAACCCCACGTTGGTCGCGTTGCTTGAGCGCGTAGGCGTTACCATTCGTAAGCTTCGAGGTTTGGTGCCATTGCTTGTACTGGATATGGTTCTGATAGCCGTTCGGCTTTTTCAGGACCGGGGAGAAAGCCGGGCTCGTGGTTTCCTTCCAGATGCCGTTACCGTCCAGCTCCATCAGACGCTGGCGCAGCTTGCCGATATCATTCGCGATCAGCGTTACGCACGCATAGACAGCGTAATGTGCGAGCACCGTCGGATTTTCCCAAGAATCGTTTTTCTGCCATGCGCCGGAATAGGGCTCAGAAATTCGAGGCCACCAACCGCCGAGGCCAGTTCCTGGCGGCGACATTGGCGCGCGCTTCAAACTTAGCTCTAGTCCGAAGATTCGCATTAAGTAAGGTCCCGCGCGTCGATAGCGGCTTCTATGTCGGATTTGTTAATCCGGCCGTCTTTGCCGGTGCCCGTCACAGAATTTATGTCGATCTGGTTTTCTTCGGCGAACTTGGCAACCGCGTCGGAAATCAGAGGGCCGGTTTGCTTCGCAGGTTCAGCGGTCAGCATTCTGGTTTGGTATGTAGGAGACGCAGGGTAATCGCCATGGCCCATACGGCGCAGGGCTTCGGCAGTCCGACTAGCCATCATGACTTTTTTGCCGCCCTTGCCGTAGATGAATTCCACTTTGCTCATGGGAACGATCCTCAAATTTAACAGGAGTATACCAGCAACTTGCGATTAAAAGAAAAGGGCCCGAAGGCCCCTTTCTGTTTCGCTCAAAGGAAACGCTTACGCGCCCCAGTTGACGCCCGTGAGGTACGCGACGCCAGAAGCGCGGCGACGCGCCCAGTTGATGAATCTTTCCGCGAGAAAAGCGGTAGAATTCGTCTGGAACATCGAAACCATCGTGGTCGGAGTGCCGGTGGCGCTGTTGTTGGTCGGGTTATCCAGCATCTGCAGTGACGCTTCGCGGGAAGAGTCGATGGTCACTTGACCGTCGTCTGCCAGCCAGATGTCGGAAGCGTTGACCAGGACGACCATACCGCCCGCCGAGGAAACCGGCAGGTAGTCCGAAACCACTACCGGAACACCCATAAAGGTGCCGCCGTTCATGGTAAGGCCCGGGAACTCGGTCTGACCCAGTGGGTTCAGCATCAAGCTCAAGGCCAAAGCGGTGGTCGAGTCCATGATGTACACCGCGTTGCGTGGAGCGTTGCGCGCGGCGATGAACGGGGCCCAAAGTGCCTGAATGTCCGCGCGAACGTCGTCGGCAGTGCTGCCGCTTGAAGGAATCGCGGTGGCGCCGTTGGTAATGGACGCGGGGGAAACGTTGGCTACCAAGGTCTTCGCAGGGTCGATAAAGTCGATATCTGCCCTTTCGATTACCGCAGCAGCAAGGCCGTCACGCACGAGGCGTTCCGCGCTTGGGTTGCTGAAACGAATCAGTTCGTTGGTCAGCACGGCGATGGTGGCGATCTTGTTCCAGCGAAGTTCGGTTGCGGTGAAGTCGAAAGCGGTCAGAGGCTTCGGCGCGCCTTCCCCTACCCAGTAAGCGTTGCCGCCCGTGGTTTGGCCCGCGATGCGGACGTTGAACGGAATGCGGTTCAGCGAAGGCACGTTGCCTTGGCCGAACTGTCCGAGGATGGTACGAGGGCGCAGATACTCAACGAAGTCGCCGGCGAAGTTCTGGTAATCAACCAAGGGTGCCGCCCACGTCGCATCGAGAGTGGTGCCTGCTTCAACGGTAGCTTTCATCAAACCGCTGAACTTCTGGCCGCGTGCTTCCAGCTCCAGGGACTTGACGATGTTTTCATGCTGCGGGTAGTGCGATTTCGCCAGCTCGGCGGCCATTGCAGGGTTACCTTGCGACGCCATTTTGCACATTGCGTAACGGGCGAACAGGATGCCGGGCTCCAGCTTCTCGGTATTCTTGGCGACGGCGGGGATGCGCTCACGCTGCTTGGTGATGTCCTGTACCGGCGCTGCTTTTGCGACGTTCAAGGCTTCCATGGCTTCCAAGTCTTTGATCTCGCGATCGATCGCTTTGATCTGATCGGAGGCAGTGTCGAACTCTTCCTGCTCTGCGGCATCTTTCGAGCGGCCTTCGTCCATTGCTTTTTGCTGGATGCCTTCCATCGCAGCGACTTGCGCAGCGCGGGTTTCCTTGAAGGACTTGATTTGATCGAGGTAGTTCATGTCTTGGCCCTCCTGGGGCTTCGGAACGGATTTAAGGGTTTTGGTTGCCGAAGCGCCGGCGGGGGTGTTCAGTCGCACGAATGGGAGAGCCTTTGGGCCTGACGCGGCTGGCGCTCCGATGTCGAATGACTTCACGTTAAAAACTGCGCCAGCGTTTGCGGGCACGCTGACTAAACTCAATTCGTAAACTTCGGTGGACTTGTAGCGGATTCCATAAGTGCCCTTGATCGGCTCAGAATCTAGAGAGCGAAAGCCGATCGATACCGCGCGAATTAGGCCGGCTTTAACCGACTGCCACGCTTCGTCCACGCGGTCTTTCAAGGTGCCCGGCTCTTCGACTGTAGCGATGGTCGCCGTAAACGGAACACCTTTCGCTGTCGGAGTACCGAATTCAACCGTGCCAATCGGTTTTTCGTGATCGTGTTGCCACAAGAGCACCAGCGGGTTTTTAAACTTCACGCCTAGGGGCATAACTTCGTCGCCGACTCGATCCGGCTGGGGCGTTGTGGCCCATCCTTCGATCGTGCGCTTGTCGTCGCTGACCGCCTTGGTCTCTAAAAAACTATAGGCTCTGTTCATATACAGCTCCGGTAAATTACGCGCACTGTAACCTAAAGAAAGAGCATTTGAAACTTTTTGTGCGCAGCCGGGGGGTTAAGTGCCATCAGCGATACTGCGTTGAAGAGCGCCATTAGGGGGTCGATCTTGGCCGCGCCCGAAGCCTGCTTCGTCACCAAGATGGAGTTAGCCCGCAGCTCGATACGGGCGTTACCAACACACCAAACCATCAAAGCTTGATCGGCGTGGGCCATCTGACCGCCAGCGATGCGCCGTTCTGTGGTCTTGATCGCTCCCCCGAGTTTCCAGCCCTGGCTGATACCGACGATCTTGTCTTCTGGAATACCGCGGTTGATCAGCTCGTCGAAGATCGCGCCGATGCCCACGGGGTCGACACCAATTTTATCGAGCAAGCCCCACTCGTAAACCTGCTCAACCAAGTCGCACAGTTCCGTCACGTCGTCGCCGATGCGCTTGACCAACACCAAGTCGCCTTGGTCGGCGAAGTCTTCCATCTTCGATTTTTCAGCCAGGTTGCGCTGAAGGGCCGAAGGGTGTGCCCAAGCTTTGGACCACGAAACCCACTTGTCGGTGCCGGTAAGGCGCCCGACCAGGGAAAGTCCTAGCAGGTCGTCGAGGCCGCCGCCGTCGATCCCTACGTCGATTACCTCACACATGTCCTTCATCGCGGCAAACGTGACGCTCTCGTCAGTCGATTCGATCCAGAAGTCCGCACCGGCCCACCGGTCGTTGCGCAGCGCCAGCCCGACTTCGATATTCAGATACTTCGACAGGACGATCAGCATTTCCGTTGGGCCGACCTCCTGCGCACGCCGGATCTCGCGCTCAATGAACTCTGTACTGGCCGACTTGCCCAGGTTGGGGTTCGTGATGTGGAAGTTCGCCGGATCTAGGTAGAGCTTTTCTTCGATGTAGCGTTGCGGAAACTCAAACAGCAGAGGCAAGAAGTTGGGGTCGTGGATCTCGCCGTCGCGCACCTTGCGAGCGTACTGCAGCTTGGAAGCAAAGACGCCGGCCGGCGGCTCGTCGGATTGCGTTGTGAGGTACAGCACAAAACCTTCAGGCCGAGAGGCCAGGCCGCCGGTTGCTTCGACAAGCATTTTCGCTGCGTGCGGGTTCTTGCCGAACAAGTGGATCTCGTCGACCAAGATCACCGCCGCCTTCTTACCGCCAACGGTGTTTGTGTCCGCTGCCACAACTTTCAACGTCGCGCCGGTTCCCAAGTGCTTGATGGTCCGGGTGTGTTCGGCTACGTGCATCATGGCATCGAGCGTTGGGTCGGCCTTCACCATGTCGCGCGCTGGGGCGAAGGCGTTGTCAGCGACTTCTTTGGTCGGGGCCAAGATGATGAACTCGGCCGACTGCCGCCAGTTCAACGTAAGAACGGTCAGCATGATGCTAGCCGCCTCGGTCGACTTGGCGTTTTTCTTGCTGATCAGTACGAACGCTTCCCGGATCAGCTGGATACCGGTTTCCGGATCGTACGCGCCGAAAATTGCGTTGGCGATGTCTTCCGCCCAGGTCGAACCGATTTCCCCGATTGTCTGATTGCCGTCACCTACGTCGACGATTTTTAGTTGATGGCGGAACTCTCGGGCTTCCCGGGCGGATTCAGGAAAAAGGGGCTCGAATGGGATAAGCGATCGCCCTTCAACGATTCGCGTCTCCCAGTCAGGGCAGGCAGTGCTATACGCAGGCACTCCCATTTAATTTGGCACCGCGGAAAGCTTCGGCGGTTTGCGACTGCCGTAGGCGTTTCGCCCGCCGGACAATTCTTTCGCGCCGTCGGCTTTGGTTTCCTTCTTGCCCTTCTCGCCGATCTTGGCGTGCTGGAAAGGCAGCAAAGTTTTTGCGGCTTCAATGCGTCGGCCGAGTGGCATTTTCGGGTGTGCAACCACGGCTTCGAGGAATTCGATCGAGTCAGTGGTTTCGGGCAACGGGTTTTCCAAGTCCGGTTCTTCGTCCTCAGGTTCACTGTGGGTAACCTTTGGGCTGGATACATGTGCGCCAGGGGTCGCAATACCGATAGCTGCCAGTGCGTCCACGATTGCGGGTTTCTTGCGCAATCGCGCTCCGGCCACCCGGGCGGTTTTCTCGCTAAGGCCGGCAGCGATCGCCGCTTCCTCTGGCGTGGCGCCGCGCAGCGTGGCGGCAAGGAATTTTTCGTCGGTCGGGTTGAGCATTTGTTACACCTCGTGTTTCCGTTGTTCAAAGCGTAACACGGTCAACAAAAGGCTGTAGGGGAATTAAATCTCTAAAAGGGGTCGGCGCGATCAGGGAGGGCGGCACCCGCAGGATATGCAGATACCCCCCGAGGCCCGAGCTAGAGCGGTCGCGGCCCGTAAAACCCGCAGGAATTGCGCGCAAAGAAAAGCCCCGAATGATCGAGGCCTTATGCGTTTTAGTTTTGATTGAATCCATTAGCCTAACCTTTTCGGTTGGCTCCGATGCCGCCATCGGCTGCGGTCTTGATCCCGTGGCATGGCTTGCATAGGGGCTGCCAGTTCCCGCTATCCCAGAACTTCACCATGTCGCCACGGTGATCCACGATGTGGTCGACCAGGGTGGCTTCAGTGACAAGGCCTTGCGCCTCGCACATCCGGCACAGGGGATGCTTCGCCAAGTACGCCAAGCGGGCACGCTGCCACCTACCACCATACCCACGCTGTGCAGTGGTCAACCCTTCGCGCCATGCGTCAGGGTTCAACATCTGCACAGCCGTGGTGCTGGTCTCCTTGGCGCGCGTGGGTTGCATGGTGACGCGGGACTTAGCCATACCACTACTCCGGATAGTACGGATGCCCATTCGAGTCGTGCTGCAGACCTCCAGCGAATTGACCGAAACGACTGTTCAACCCTGTCGGCCGAGCGTTGAGGCTCTGTGGTGCGATCTGAGCCTCGCTAACCTCGGGTGGCTGTCCCTGTGCTACCAAAGCTTCCAGCGCCACGCATACGCGCTCCAGCAAAGCGTCAGTGCCGGTACGCAGCTCCACGTCGAACCCACTACCGAGAACCATAGGTTCAGCGCCCAGTGCTTCAGCTGTCGGCGTGATCAGCTCTGTCAGGCTTTCGATCTGCGCTTTGCTCAGGTGCTGAGCGGTCTTTAGAACTAACAAGCATTTGGAATCGTTCATTGGCTAAGTCCAATAGTTTTTTGAGTTTCGCTCGACGCCGAGCGCATCCAGAGCATGCCATTTGAAAACCTCGATGCTGGGATTCCGGCTTCGATCCAGCGTACCCGAGAACCAGCCACCAGTGAACAGCAGATCGGCCAGGGGTCGTGAACAGCTAAACGCGCAATTTCTGCGTGTATCAGTGAATCTGCATTTCTTGCGTCTTTCCTGTTGCGTTGCTTAAAAACAGGGTTGCACGTTGCACACCCCTAAAGGGGAGTGTGTGCAATGCAACCTTAACCGAGTTGCAAATAAGCAATTTGCAACCCTGTTTGCAATGCAACCTTTATCATTCTGCATTTTCTGCGTGTATGAAAATGCTCCCGTTTTCCTCAAAAATGGCACCTTTCTCCAAAAGCGTTTCCATTGCGCGTTTAAAAGCCTGATTTTTGTAGCTCTGCCGCTTGCTAGGATCGAACTGTGCGCAGAATTCCGCTTGAACCCTGGCCGTTTCGACCCCTGCTTTCTCGTCAGAGAGGCCGAGGACGTTATGAAGAGCATCCAAGAATGCCAGTTCGTTAGCTCCAGTTTTCTTTTTAGCTTCCGGTTTTGCCTGTCCGGCGCCTTTGAACTCGACGATACAACTAGTAATGTCGTCGCCGTCTTCGTCCTGAGAGAGCACTACGGTGTGCAGCTTGAACAGATAACCGATACCTTCAACGCCGTCCTTCATCTTGCTGGTAGTGATGCTACGCGTGTCATTGCTTCGCTCTACCTTGATCTCTACATCGCAAGCCGCCTTGATGCTTGAGTGACCGCGTGAGCCCTTCGAGGCATCCTTACCGCTGTGGTGTACGAGCAGCACCATAGCGCCGCAACGATTGGCGATGCGCTTGCACTCAGCCAATGCGACGCCTACATCCTGCCCGTTGTTCTCGTCAGCGCCAGCCATAACCTGGGCGAAGGTATCCATGACAATGAGGTCGTAGGGCTCGCGCTGACGGATCTCGCTAATCAGGTCTGTTACCTGCGCCACGTTAGTCAGGTTCGGGGTGATGTCGTAAATTACGTCCATGCCGATACGGGGAATCGCCTGTTGATGGCAGTAGGCTTTAATGCGCTGCCGGAAGCCCGACACGCCTTCTGCTACCACGTAGAGCACTCGCCCTTTGGTTACCCGATGACCATTCCAGAACTCCAAGCCGCGGCAGATAGCGGCGCTCAAGTCCAGCATAGCAAAGGACTTACCCGAACCAGATTCCCCGAACAACACACCGAGATTAGCCTTCGGCAAGAATCCTTTTATCAGCCACTTGAGGTTTGACTCTTGAGCTGCGAAGTCGTCGTCGGAGGTAATCTTGAACTTTCCGCCAACCGGCATAGGGAGGGCTTCGAATTCATCGGGCGAAGCCGTATCGACGTTGACAGGACATCCGAGCGCTTGAGCTTCACGCAGCACCGACCAAAAGGTCTTCTCGTTGCCGGTGTAGTTGCCCATGGTCGACCACTTGTAGCGGATCTCGTCGGGCCCTTCGTAGTCGGCAATACCTTGGCTCCACTCATCCCAAAGCCATTCCCCTTCGCCTTCCGTCTCGTGGTGCACGGCCATCCCAACAGCCATCCAGCGGTTATGATCGCCACCGGCGGTCCACTTGAGCACTTCAGCTATTTGAGTGTCAGTAAGTCCTACACGCTCCTTGTCGCTCTTTCCGATCGATATTTGACGAACGACTCTCGGTCCGAAGCGCTTTTCGCAAGTCTCGAGCAGCAAAGGCGACGGTTCGGAGACTTCGTTCTCACAGCCGAAGGTGATTGTGTCGCCGGTCATGTCGCCGGTGAATGTCACGAACCTGGACGAACTGTAGGTCTCAAAGCCGAATGATCCGTCGTCGGGGTGCGCGTCGCTGCGATCGCCAAGATTACCCTTGACGAAGGCGCGCACGCCGGTGCCGGACGGACTGATCTCCGCATACGTACCGACGATCAGCGCTTCAACGTCAGGATGGATTACACCGTCAGTAACGCAATGGTCGAAGTCCAAGGCGGTTATCGGGGAGCCGTCAACCATTGCCAGACCAACGCCGGTCATGCCGCGTTCAACAGCAGCCGCCTTGGCTTCCTCGAAGGTGACCAGTAGCGGCAGTTCTTCAGGAGAACCCTGACCGACCTTCTTGCTGCGCGGCCCGGGCATCCATCCACGTTTAGTGCCAGACTTGGCGTAATACGGAACTTTTAAATCTTTCTTCCCGGGTTTAGGATTTGGCTCGAACTTCCATACGAGCCATTGCTTCAAGTCCCGCAGAGCGTCGGGCGCCTGCAGGTGCTCAAATTTCTTAGCCATCTTTGCGGCTCCCACGGCGTCACGCTTCGTCGGCGAATTTTGGTTCAGCGAGTGCCGCAGCGTATTTCGGGTTCATCAGCTCGGTGCGCTCAATTCCGTAAAGCGCCTCGATCTCCGTTACTCGGGTAAGGGGTACATAGCCTTGAACCGACCACTGCTGGACGGCCTGGTAGGTGACACCCAGCTGCCGGGCCAGCTGGGAGAATCCCCCTGCTTTAGCGACGGCGTGAAGGATGCCGCTGTATTTCTTGGCGCCCATAATGGAATTCAGCAAGCCGGCGGGCGCGCCATCTTTGATCATTTGCTCGGTCAGTGCTTTAAGTCGCTTGTCCATCAGTTAGTTCCTTCGGTTACGTTGCGTCGGGCTTCGAGCATTGCGTCTGCCATTTCATAGCAAGATTTTGCGATCTGCCGCATCAAGTCTCGCTCGGACGAATAGTTGTCAGCGCTTTTCCAAGCTATAGGCGAAAGGCATGCCAAAGCGCTCTTAGCGAATTCCTCACGCAGTTTGTCTTCTTCAGGCGTTCTCATTTCTCAAACCTCGTTTTGTGGATGGCGCCATCCTACAACAGTTGCGATAGCGGACACAAGCTTGTATAAAGTTGTCAACCGGCCCAAGGTGCGCCCGGAATACGGGGAAAGAAATTTCCCTTACCGTTCATCGGAACCACTAGACAGCACAAGATGCAGCTTGTATATTGGGATCACACCAAACGAACAGCACGGAGCAAGACGAGATGACCAAATTCACCAAAGCATTCGAAGCCGGTTTCGCAGCTAAGAAAGAAGAGATCCAGCAAATGGGTTTCGCAGCAGCCCGCGATAAATTCAACATCGAATGCCCGGTCGGCGTTAAGTGGGAAGGCTCGGCAGAAGGCCTGGAATACTGCAACGGCGAAATGGCCGCGCTGGAAGAAGGTATCGCAAAAGGTCTGCACCGCTAATCACGCCATAAAATAACCCGCTTCGGCGGCCCGCCAACCTCACGGAGCATTCAGCCATGGTCGCCACCATCCTGATCTTGATTCTGCTGTTCTGATGTAGAGCCGGCCATGCGCCGGCTTTGTCGGTAAAACCAAACGTCAATTGGAGTACACGAAATGTTTGAAACAATTTTCATGCACAGCTTTGACTCAAAAGAATCAATCATCAGCGAATTCGGCATCGATGCAGCAGAACTTGAAAATGCAGATATCCTTTTGGCCTACTACCACATCGGGGACTACGGCTGTGACTCCAGCGCCTTCGTACTCTACGAGAAGGACGGCAAGCTGTTCGAAGTGCACGGAGGTCACTGCTCCTGTTACGGTCTATCGGAAATCGGCTATTCCGGCGAAGCAGGTAGCCAATGGGATCCCGAAGAAACAACCGTGGAAGCCCTAGAGCATCGCGCTACGAAGGGTAGTTTGGGGAGCGTCGGCGGTTATGACGATGAAGGATTCCAAAAAGAAAGCCTTGAGGTTATCGCTTACCTGAAATCGAGGGAACCAAGATGAAACCCAGCACACCACCAAAACGCCCACGGCCAAACGTTCACGACTGCGCCAAAGGCGGAATGCACGCAGCTTTTGCGTTGCTGATCGTCAAAACCATGCCCGGCGGCTTCATCGCCTAATCAGGAGATTCACCATGCCAACCGGATACACAGCCGATATCAAAGACGGCATCAGCTTCGAACAATTCGCCATGGGCTGTGCACGGGCTTTCGGTGCTCTAATGCCGATGCGGGATTTGCCGAGCAACGCGGATATCCCGGAACGCTTCGTAGCGTCCCCGTATCACCTCGACCAGCTTACTCAAGCTCGTAACCTGCTCCGCTTCTACGAGGGCTTCTCGCCGGAGGAAGCGACGCGCAAAGCTAATGAGGAATTCGCAGACGCAGAGTTAAACCGTAACCGCCGGCTGCATGAAAACAAAACCATGCTTGAGCACTACCAAGCGATGCTGCGCCAGGCAAACGAATGGACGCCGCCGTCTGAAGAGCATGTCGAGCTGAAGAAATTCATGATCCAACAGATTGAAGACAGCATGAAGTGGGATGGCAGCAGCGAATACCTGTCAGTGCCTACGCCACAGCTAACCGCCGAAGAGTGGCTCGAAAGCAAGAAGGTGAAAGCGCTCAAGGATATTGAGTACCACAAAAAGGAATGGGCGGCCGAGGTAGAGCGTACCGAACAGCGAAATACCTGGCTGCAACAGCTCCGAGAGTCCTTGACGTGACCCTCCAATGTCCCAAGTGCGGCAACTCCGATGTGATCCGCATGAGCAGCCTTCGCATTATCCACTGCCCGGATTGCCATACCGAATCACCCTGGCCGTTGAAGGACGGCCGGAAGCCTTTATTGAATTCAAACCGAGGAGATAGGAAGAAATGAGTAGAAGCGGATATTCAGATGATTGCGACGGCTGGAGCTTGATCTGCTGGCGTGGTGCAGTCGAGTCGGCATTGCGTGGCAAACGCGGACAAGAGTTCCTAAAGGAGCTCGCGGAATCCATGGACGAAATGCCAGTTAAACGGCTGATCGCCGACGACCTGGAATCGGAAGGCGAGTTTTGCACTATTGGTGTACTAGGCGCGAAGCGTGGTGTCGACATGGCTAAGCTAGATCCGCACGACCGAGAGCAGGTCGGCAACGTCTTCGGTATCGCGCCAGCTATGGCTGCTGAGATCGTCTTTATGAACGACGAAGGCTCTTACCTCGCCGAGACGCCAGAGCAACGCTGGACGCGCATGCGTAAGTGGATCGGCGAGCAACTGAAACCCTAACCGTTCGTCGGACCTACAAGCAATCGCAAGTAGAGTGTTGTATAGTTGCATCACACCAACACAACGGCAGGGAGAAACACTATGACTACCGACACTCAGCGCCACGCTAACAAGATCCGCAAATTCGAATCCGCCGTAGAACGCGCCGGGGTTGATCGTGTTTCCGCTGTGATTGGCCGTGGTGCTTTCAGCTCTTTTGAATGCGCTCGCGACGCCCAAACGCGCCGTCACAGCCCTGTAATCATCGCCGGCTTCTTGTCGGATGCTCAGCAGCGCTGTGAAGAGTTTTGCGGTTTGCAGGCCCCTGAAGAAGACACCTACGGCGTTCTCTGGAGCATCAAGTGAACCTCTTCAAACCCGAACAGACCGTCCGCATTAACGACACGCGGAGCGAGTACCACAAGTGCCTGGCGCGTGTCGTTAAGGTCGGTGTCAAGAGCTACGACGTCCAGGTGGGCACAACCCGTATGCGCGTCGTCCCTGAACAACTGCTAGGAGTACGCAAGCCGTGAAAGAGCGCATACCAGGAAGTTTTCGAAAGGTCGATATCTTTTACGAAGGCGTTTACCGGGGCACGCTTAACCCTTGGCAGCGCTTCAAACGTTTTCTGACCCACAAAAAGGACGGGACCAAAAGATGAAAACCCTTGATCAACGCCCATGGGCGCCAGGCTGCTTTATCACCAAAACGGGGCTCGTGCTGAGCCGGTCCCACGTCCTGAAAGTGATGGACCTCGCCGACGCGAAGGCCGCCATCATGACCACTGCAATTATCGAACGGATGATCCGGAAATGAAGACCATCTACAAATACCCGGTACAGATGTCAGAGGATTTCACATTGCACGCCCCGGGCGGTGCCGAGTTCTTCAGCGTTCAGGTTCAAGGCGGCGAGGTAATGATGTGGGCGCGTGTCAATCCGGAGAACCCGGAACGCCTTCACCGTTTCGCCGTCCACGGCACAGGCCACTATCTGAATGACTTCAGCGTCAGCGCTCCACATATCGGCACCTTCCAGCTACACGGCGGCGCTTTGGTATTTCATTTGTTCGGAGGAACCGAGGCGTGATCCGCCGCGCGCAGGCTGAAGCCCTGCTAAAACTGGCCGAGGCGCTGGAAGAGTGCGAGCGTCAAGGCGTTACCGTAGGGGCCAACGCGGATCGCGACCAGTGTGTCTTCGTAAACGGGCGCAAGGTGTACGACACGCGGTACTCCGACTTAACACCAATGCGTGTTCGGCTCGCTGTTAACGCACTCGTACCCAAATCGGAGCAAGCAGAATGATAAGTGACCAAACGTTAGACGAGGCGCTGATCGAGATCATGCGCACCAAGAAAGCCCTGGAAGCTCTGCGCAAGGCGCGTAAAAGCAAGATGAAACAATGCTGGCGCAGCGCCTGCGAGCTTTACCGCCAGCTTCAGCCGCTGACCCGTGACAAATGCCCTGAGTGTGGGGAAACGCTTTATGAGGTAGGCGGGGAAGCCAAAGAACACGCGGCCACTAAGCGGGCGTCGATGGATCTTACGCGAAAACTGGCGCAACTGAGGGCGGGGAGATGATGGGAACCTTCTTGGTATGGCTGCTGTGCCTGTTAGTAGGAGGCGCCTACGCGATAGGTTTTGGTTGGCTTATATGGTTCATCTGGAAAGCATGAACCGCTACCCGTGCCGCTGCCGAGCTTGCGGCGCCAGGCGAACGCTGGCGAAGCATCCAGAGGATTATATCCGCGAACCGCGGTGCGCGTGCGGAGGTTCATACAGGGTGGATTGGTTTAGAAAACGCCACGAACACAAGAAAACTAATTGCTTCTGCGATGGCTATTGGTGGTCTATCAACTGCGGCCCGCATCGCAAAGGCTCGAAGGAGTGTTACGAGAATGTCAATAGAATTGAAAGGCCCGATCCACTATCACCTACGTGACTTCGCGGATGGCACGGGTGTAATTGTCGACGTGCGTAAATGGTACGTCAGCAGTGAAACACCGTGCGGCTATTGGATTGTTGACGAATATGACGCGGCGTATATCGATCGTGACGATCCATGGTGTAAGAGCGTGATAAAGCGCGCCCGTAAATGGACGCCGAAGGAATCGCCGAAACGGTATACCCCTAGCCTAAAAGATGCTGTTTTCTCTTTTCGCCGACGCAAAGCCGTCCAGTTGTCAAAACTCGAATGGCAAATCCAGCAGGCGCAACAAGTTGACGCCTTTCTAAAAACCCTAGACGACTCAACGGTGACTGAAGAAGGTTTCAACTGCGGCACGCCGGAAGCTTGGCTCGGGCTGCGTTGGGAATAAACCTACAAGCAATAGCAATTAAACCACTTGACATCCCTTGTGCTGCTCTCTACCATCCGCAGCACTCCCCAACTGAAAAGGAATATGCAACATGTCGATCGAAGCGCTGATCCAAGCCCATACCGAAGCACTGCTCGCGAACACCGAAGCCGTCAAGCTGCTGACACTTTCTCTGGCCGGGCGTAGCGCTACCGCTGCTAACAAAGCCGCAGATGCGGTGGAGAAGCCGAAGGCCGATCCGAAGCCGGTTGCAAAGAAAGAAGAGCCCAAAGTAGAAGAAAAAGATCCAGTCGAAGCAGCCGACGCGAATAACGCCAACAATGCGAAGCATGTTGACGACACCGCGGCTGAAGTCCTCCCATACGAAACTGCTCGCGCACTGGTTCTCAAACTCGCCGGCGCCGGCAAGCGTGCCGAGATCCCACAGGTATTCAAAGCCCACGGCATCGACAACTTGAAAAAGCTGCTCGACAAAGAAGACGACTTCAGCACTGTGAACGACCAAGCGAAGCTGGAAGCTGTCTATGCCGATCTGCAGAAGCTCGAGGGCTGAGCCATGCCACACGCACTTTTGAGCCCAAGCGGTATGCCTGCAGCGATTCGCTGCCTGGCTAAGCCGCACCGCGAGCGAGGGTTGCCGGATCAGTCCAGCAGCTTCGCCGATGAAGGCACCGCCGCCCATTTCCTGATGGAGCAGTGCTTGCTGGAAAACAAGGATGCGAAAGACTTTCAGGGTCTGCGCATCCGCGTACAAGATGGGGTAACCGAGTTCCACACCTCCGGCCAATACCCGGTTGGTTTGGATATGATCGGCCCGATGCAGAAAGCCCTGGACTACGTGCGCGCTGTCGCTGACGGCGCCACGATCTACACGGAACAGAAGCTGAGCATTGCGCATATTACCGGCGAATACTGGCACAAGGAAACAGGCGCGGTTTGCTTCCTGAATGATGCAGGCGAGTACGTCGACTTCGATACCGGCGAAAAGTACTCGGAAGACGAAGTAGAGCCGGCCACAGGCACTACCGACGTGTGGATCGTGAAAGGCAAAGTCGCACATTCTCTCGATTTAAAATACGGGATGGGCGTCCAGGTTTTTGCCGAGGACAACGAGCAGCAGGAGATGTACACGGATGCCGGTCTGCAGGAATTCGACTTCCTTGGCGAAGTGGAAGAGATTCACCTGCATATCGTTCAACCGCGCATGGGCCACTTCGATGAGGTTGTCATGGCCCGCGCCGAACTGGACGCGAAGATCGAAACCATTCGCCAAGCGTCCAGGCGCATCGCTTTTACGCCGGCCGACGAGTTGCCAGCCACGCCAGGCGAGAAGCAGTGCCGCTTCTGCAAGAAGTCAGCGACGTGCGCAGAGCGTACGCAGCACGCTGTAGAGCTGATTGTCGGCGGGTTTGTTGACCTGGACAAAGGCTTCGTCAAAGTGGAAATGCCGCAGGCTGAGAAGCTTTTGGCGCAAGCGTTCGGCGTGAAGCCAGCCGCGATCACTTTTCACGAGGAATACACCGAGGATCGGGAGGGTACTTGCCCTCAAGCGCCGCACTTCACCGTCAAGAAGCCGAGCATTCGCCCGTCGCTTGAGGAAGCCGAAGCCAAACTGGCGGATGCGGAAGACGAACGTTTGGCGACCCTGATGGACGCGGCCGACAGCTTGGAGAACTTCGTGAAGTCGGTGCGTGCAGAAGTTGAGCGCCGCCTACTGGCCGGCACGTTCACCGACGCCCGGTACAAGCTCGTCGAAGGTCGCCAAGGTGCCCGGGCCTGGACCGTGGAAGGCGAAGCGGAAGCGGCGCTCAAGGCGATGCGCTTGAAAGTCGATCAGATGTACGACTTCAAAGTGATCAGTCCGACCACGGCTGAGAAGCTGTTGAAGGAAGCCAACCCACGCAAATGGGCGAAGCTGCAAGCTTTCATCAGCCGCAGCGACGGCAAACCTTCGGTGGCCCCAGCCAGCGATAAGCGACCCGCGCTCAGCATGGCGATCGCCGAACAGTTCGAAGTTTTACCCGATGAACCGGTCGTAGAAGAATCCTTCGACGATCTTTGCTAAACCACTGAAAAACCAACGACATATACTGAGGTTCCAAGATGAACGGTAAAGCCGCAAAACGCATTCGTTACGCCGTACGCTGCATGGGCCTTAGCGAAGTCAAGCCCGAGACCCCGAAGCCTCGTTGGTTCGAATCTAATAGCACCTCTCCGGCGAAAAGTAGCCCTGCCAAACGCATGGCTACGCAGTTCAAACGTCAGTACCAAGTCCTGCCTTTTCACCGCCGTGACGTTCACCAAGAAAGCCACAGCTTTGTGCTGCAGGTGAAGCACGGCAACGCAACACGCAACTTCCCGGCATAACGCCAAACAACCGAAATAGAACCCTCAAAATAGACTGGAGATTCAAATGAAACATACTTTCGCTAACGCCCGTATCGCATTCCCGGACATCTTCGAGCCGAACAAAGACGGCAAGTTCGCCGCCGCGTTCATCTTCCCGACTGATCACCCGGGTATCGCAGCACTCAAAGCTGTGATCGAAGAAGTCGGCAAAGCCAAGTGGGGCGCCAAATGGGCGCAGATCGGCAAAGAGCTAAAGGCAGGCGACAACCTGCTGATTCACGACGGCGACAGCAAAGCGTCCTACGTCGGTTACGAAGGCAACCTGTTTTTCAACGCCAACAACACCGTTCGCCCGACAGTCGTTGACCGTGATCGTAGCCCCCTGGTAGCCGCTGACGGCAAGCCATACTCCGGCTGCTACGTGAACGTGATCATCGACGTATGGGCGCAGGACAATCAGTACGGCAAGAAGGTTAATGCCCAGCTTCAAGGCATCCAGTTCGTCAAGGACGGCGAAGCGTTCTCCGGTGGAGGCACCTCGGCAGATGCGAGCGATTTCGAAGAGATCGCAGACGGCGCCGATGCGGACGACCTGGCCTAAACCCAACCGCCCGGCGCAAGCCGGGCAGCTTCCGGGAGAAAAGCGATGTTCCTGATCATTTTCGAAGACGGTGAAATTAAACGAACCGAAGCCTTGGCGGACGGCGATCTTGAGTCAGCCGACGACGGATACCTCGACCTGCTAGACGTTTCCGAGCCTACTTCACCAAAGCGTTTTATCTCAGGTGAATGGGTAGAAGTCGAAGAACTCGACTGATTCTCGGCAACACGAAAAGCCCGGCTTGTGTCGGGCTTTTCGCTGACCGCTTGTCGGAACCACTAGACAGCACAAGTATTGCGTTGTACTCTTTGCCTACTGAAACCAAACAGCACGGAGCAACAGAAAATGAATCTCAAGCCAGAAGACGTACAATGGATTACAAACAACCTCGGCGAACTTGGCGTAAAGATTGGTGAGCAGTGTTTTTTCCTATACAAGGGTGACAGCCTCTGCTACGAGAACGTAAAGGGGGAGTTCGGCGAAGCTCCGATGACTTTTCGCACGGTAGGCAAACGCGAATTCGGTGAGTGCTGCTACCCCATCAACTACAAAGACCTCACCAAGATCGGGACTGTCACTCAAGACGACAGCGACCGTTGGCAGCCTTTACCTGCCTATAAGGCGGAGCAAACCAAATGAAAACCCTTATCGCACTCTGCGCAGCCGTTGCCCTTAGTGGCTGTTCCACCATGATGAACGACCGTATGCAGGACGTGGAAATCAAAGGTGCCCCGGGTACAGCGTTCAGCATCACCAACGAAGACGGTCAGCGTGTCGCACAAGGCGTAGCGCCGGCTCACGTAACGCTTGACGCCGCTGCAGGTTGGTTTGACGGCGAAACCTACCAGGTCAACAACGTGGAACTCGATTCGCATACCACGCCTTGGTACTGGGTCGGGTTCTGCATCACCGTGTTCTCCGGCCTGCTCGTCGATCCCTTGACCGGCGACATGTTCGCCCTGCCTGATGAGGTGCAATTGTGAACACCTTGACGCCATTCGAACAAGGCTACGCGGCGTTCCTCGCCGGCGCTGACAGGAATGACAACCCCTTCGACAAAGAGAACTGCCCGCATTCCTGCAAACGATGGGCGCAGGGTTGGGCCGCAGCTTGGAGCAGCAAACAATGAACGACGTTGACGAACTCCTCGACGCTCTGGAAAAGCGCAATGCCGAAATAGAAAAGGCGTTGCTCAAGTTGATCTATTCGGGCTGCGGATTCATTGCGGACCTTTCTCTCGGAATGCTGATCGGGTGGTGGGTATGATCGCTAAAGCCATGTTGTTTTGCTTGATATTCGTTTGGGCTCCGCTGCTGTACTGGTTGGCGTCATGATAGGCCCTCGGCAGACTGCGGCGTTGCTTATCCGGGCGTATGACTTGCGCTATAACGAAAACCTTACCTGGAAGGAGATCGCGAAACGACTGGACGTTTCCTATGAGTGGCTGATGAACCGCAGGCCCGAGACGGATACCGCGCCAGCGGCCTTACCGGATCTCCTCAACTCGCCGGACCCCATAACGCGGGTGCAGGCCATGCGGGACCGTCGCATGCGTTGGAAAGCTATCGCACGGCAGATGGGCGCCGACAACTGGCAGACCCTTTCCCACCTTCTGTACAAAAGGCAGAAGAACTACTAGACAGCACAAGTATTGCATTGTACTCTTTGCTTGTCGAAAACGAATTCAGGAGCAAGACGAATGAACAACGATTACGAGTTAACCGTAACGCGCCGTGAACTGCGCACGGCTACCAAGTGGGTAGTAGGGTATCGCCGCCTCGCATTGGTCGGCTGGCTAGCCTTTCTCGGCGCACTGCTCGCCCACCCTAGCGCAGAAGCTGAAACGCTTCCAGAGAACAGCTTGGCGTGCGTCGATGAGGCGGCATGGACTGAACAGGTGTCGCTTATGGGCGCCGGCATACCGCAGCTCGCCCAAGGTTGTGTGTTCACGAACCGCGATTACCCGGTGCGGATCGAAACGCAAACGGTGTTCAGCGGCAGCAGTGTTTGGATCGAGGGGAAAGACATGTTGGTTTGGGTAGACGGTGGGGTGCTGCGGCCATGACTGTGAGGAGGGAAGCAAACGATTCGGCGAGCGCTACGGTGAAAAGCGTAAAGGGTCAGATAGAAAAATGCACTGGCATAAAAGCTGGGAATCTGTCGTTAGATCAGATGGTACGGCTTGCAGACAAAGCCGGATATTCCGTGATCGTCTCATGCGGGGTAAAACCATGAGCCTCCTTGCCGAAGTGCATCACGCGTTACGCTTCACTGAGAAGCAAAACGAGCAGATATTAGCCGCCGCCATGACGAACCAACAACTGGCCGAGCGGTTCGGGTGCTGCGTCCGACAAATCCAGCGCCAGCGCGCATTTCTCAAGGGGTCTAAAGCATGAGCGAAGAATACACCGGCGGCTCTGTTCGCTATTACAGTATCGACGTAACGCACCCGCTCAATCAGGAAAGCGGTCCTTATACCGCCGAATGCCAAGACATTATTGAAGCCTTGGGGCTCGACTTTCAGGAAGGCAACGTCCTGAAAGCCGTGTGGCGCCGCGCCGCTGCGCGCCTCGGGAAGTCCAAGAAGGGTTATACCGACGGTCTGTACGACGCCGAGAAAATCGTGTTCTACGGCCAGCGACTGGTCGATCTGGAGGAACGCGAACGGCGTGTCGCGGGTGCGGTGCAGAGGAAACTTGATTTCGCGCCGACCCCTCCGCCGAGGGATGAACTGGTATTAGTCGAAGGTCTAGACCTCCCTGTTACCAAAACTTGGGCGGATAACGTCGGCGCCGATATCAAACCCGGCCCCTTCGGACCGCGCGACGCTGACGGCTGGTACACATGGAACGGTGACGACACGATGCGGCCGGCGGGGCGGGTGGATTTTATTATGCGTGATGGCGAGCAGGAACAGGCGCACGCAGCGGATCTTGAATGGAACCACGGACCTGATTCAGGCGACATCGTGAAATGGCGTCCTGCACAGGAGCAATCGAAATGAGCCAGCAAATAACCTGGACGCACGTTGATAAATACGTTCGCGAAATGCACGATCATCGGGGCATGCTTGAAACGGGCATGACTGACGCTGAGGTCACGCTGTCGTATATCAAATTTATCGAGCGCCAACTGCAAAAGGCTGAAGACGCCCTGATACGAAAAGACGACGATATACAGCGTACCCGCGTAGAACTCGAAGCGGTTAAGACGCGAGCGATGCAACCCGGCAAAACCAAACAGCGTCTCGCCGCTCTGGAAATCGCTGTCCAGGAACTGCGCCTACATACGGGCCTTCACGAATGAACCCCGACAAAATTCCACTCTATCTCGACACGGAAACTTATTGCGAAACGCCGATCAACAACGGGACGCACCGGTACGCAGAAGGCGCTGAGGTGATCATGTGGCAATGGGCCGTCGGCGACGGGCCCGTTCAAATTCGCGATGGGGACGAGGATATCTCGGATCTGATCGCCCTACTGGAAGATCCAAAGTATGAAGTGGTTATCCACAATTCTGCGTTCGATCGCACGGTTATGCGCCATGCGGCCGGTATTGATCTACCAGTGGAGCGCGTCTTCGACACAATGGTGTGCGCTATGGCCCACTCCCTTCCCGGAGCCCTTGGGACTCTTTGCAATATCCTCGGCGTTGCAACCGACAAAGCCAAAGACAAGGAAGGTAGAACGTGGATCTCCCTTTTCTGCAAGCCGCAGCCGAAGGGGCGCAAGATTCGTCGTGCGACGAAGATTACTCATCCCGTAGAGTGGCAGCGCTTCCGGGAATACGGCGGATTAGACATCATCGCCATGCGCGAGATCTACAAGAAGCTGCCGCGTTGGAACTACCGCGGCGCGGAGTTGGACTTGTGGCGTCTCGACCAGGTGATCAATGAGCGCGGTGTGCTGATGGATCTC
>Ga0307411_10000032_pt1 | contig 45793 bp, 44 predicted proteins | sample DK1Ometagenome_2_FD_203712 | JGI IMG/M metagenome (GOLD analysis project Ga0307411, IMG submission 203712) | Maize rhizosphere microbial communities from greenhouse at UC Davis, California, United States - DK15-O-1 | ecosystem: Host-associated > Plants > Roots > Rhizosphere > Soil | place: USA...
CGCTGCGGTGGGCGCAGAAGCAGGGCATCGCCAGCGACAAGGCCTGCATCGCCGGCGCCAGCTATGGCGGCTACAGCACGCTGATGGGTCTGGTGAAGGACCCGCAGCTGTACCGCTGCGGCGTCGCCTGGATGGCCGTGACGGACCTGGACCTGTACGCCGCCGGCTCATGGTGGGTGCGCGACGACATCAGCAGCACGGGCCGCCGCCACACCATCCCCGAGACGGTGGGCGACCCGGTGAAGGACGCCGCGATGCTGGCCGCCCACTCGCCGGTCCGGCAGGCCGCGCGCATCAAGGCGCCGGTGCTGCTGGCCTTTGCGGACGACGACCGGCGCGTGCCGCTGGCGCATGGCGAACGCATGCGCAAGGCCTTGCGCGCCGCAGGCAACGAGCCGGTATGGGTGACCTATTCCGGCGAGGGTCACGGCTTTGGCAACGTCAAGAACCGTGTCGACTTCGCGCAGCGCATGGAGGCCTTCCTGGCCAAACACCTGGGGCCCAACTAGGGCCTGTTCACGCCCAGCTGGCTTTCCACCTAACCCTTGAAGCCGTTGTAGTGGCGCCGCCATTCCGGCGGCTTCCACAGGTGCGCCAGCCGCATGCCCCAGGTCCGTTCCTGGCGCATGTCATGGAACATCGCGCGCCATTCGTGCGCGTTCAGCCAGAACAGGTTGTGCGTGGGGAACGGGTGTTCCAGGCCGTAGTCCACCGGCTCATCCTCCGGCACGAAGGTGCCGAACAGGCGGTCGAAGATGATGAGCGTGCCGCCGAAGTTGCGGTCGATGTACTGCGGGTTGCGGCCGTGATGGGCGCGGTGGTGCGACGGCGTGTTGAAGACGAACTCGAACCACGCCGGCATCTTCTTCACCCACGTCGTGTGCACGAAGAACTGGTAGCCCAGGTTCAGCGACAGCGCGAACAGCACCCAGCGCGGCTCGAAGCCCAGCCACACCGCCGGCAGGTAGAACAGCCAGTTGCCGGCGACGGGGTAGAACCAGCTCTGCCGCAGCGCCGTGCCGAAGTTCATCTTCTCCGAGCCATGGTGCACGACGTGGGCGCACCAGAACCAGCGGATGCGGTGGCTGCCGCGGTGGAACCCGTAGTAGAGGAACTCGACGAAGAGGAACAGTGCCACAAAGCGCAGCGGCGTGACCTCGATCGTCCACAGCCGGCGGTCGTAGACCCAGCCCATCGCCGGCAGCACCAGGGCGGTCAGCAACAGCAGGTCGGCCACCAGGTAGCTGCCGCCGCTGTTCAGGCTGTCGAAGCTGTCGCGGAAGTCGAACACGCCGGTCCTGCGAAAGCGCCAGGCCTCCATGGCGATGAAGATGCCGAACAGGGGCGACAGGACCACCAGCGTCAGGTCGCGCCAGTCGAAGTGGCGTTGATAGAGGTCAAGGAGCCAGTCCATGGCCGCGATGTTGATCCGAACGGCCGCGGCTTTCTTGACGGCAAACCCGCGGTTTTTGACCGATCACGCCAGGCCTGGGGAGACCACGCAGCGGCCCGCCGGGGCCGCTGCTGCATCATTGCCCGCCCATGGATGAGACCCGCGTCGCCGCCAGCTATGTCCTGCTGCTCTTCGAGCACATGGCTGCGCAGGGCCGCGCCGAGGCCCTGGGGCCGCCACCCGCACCGGGCGAGGACTTCGTCGCGCTCAGGCGCTGGCAGGCACTGCTGGAAAAGGCACAGGCGCTGGACACCGGCCCGAAGCCGATCTTCGCGCTGCGGCTGGCGCGCGGCATCGCACCGCGCCACTTCGGCGTGGTCGGCTTCGCGGCGCTGGCATGCGGCACGCTGGCCGAGGCGCTGCAGCGACTGGAGCGCTATCACCGCTCGGTCTATGACGTGAACATCGCGCAGGTCCGCCCCTGCGCTGAGGGCGTTTGCATCGAGTGGGGTGTGGAGCGCGGCCGGCCCGGCGCGCTGGTGGACGAGACGGCCATCGCCGCCCTCGTGCAGCTGACGCGCGAGTTCACCGGCCGACCCGTGCGCGCGCTGGCCGTCGATTTCGTCAACCGTCGCCCGGCCGACGTGCGGCCCTACGAGGACTTCTTCGGCGGCCCGGTGCGCTTCGACCAGCCGAGCACGCGTGTCGTGCTGTCCCGGCATGACCTGGCCCTGCCGCTGCGCGGCGCCGACGCCGCCCTGCTGGCGCTGCTCGACGCGCAGGCCCAGATGCTGCTGCAGCAGGTGGCGATGGTCAGCGGGCCGGTCGACGTCTGGCGCCAGGCGCTGGTGGGGCTGATCCGCAGCGGCCGCACATCGCTGGCGGACCTGGCGCAGAGCCTGCAGATGAGCCCGCGCAGCCTGCAGCGGCGCCTTGCCGAGCAGGGGCAGAGCTTCCAGGCGCTGCTGGGCCAGACGCGCCAGCAACTGGCCGAGGCCTACCTGCGCGACCCCAACGTCGAGCTGGCCGAGGTGGCCCTGCTGCTCGGCTATTCCGAACAAAGCGCCTTCACGCGCGCCTTCCGGCAATGGACCGGGCAGGCGCCGCTGCAATGGCGCAAGCAACGGCGCCGCCAGCCTTGAACACGCCGCCCGATGCCGTCGTCATCGACGGCTTTCCCGCGCACGGCCGCTACGCCGGCCGCATCGCGCGCATCGACTGGTCCACGCTGCGGCCGCGGCCGCCGTGGCTGTGGCGCCAGCTGCACCACAAGCGCTGGCACTACGTCGGCCTTGGCAATGACCGGCTCTTCATCGGCGTGGCCATCGTCGACCTGGGCTGGGCCTGCGCCGCCTTCGCCTACCTCTTCGACCGCCGCCGCCTCACGCTGCTGGCGGACTGGAGCCAGGACGGCCTGCCGGGCTTGCAGGCCGCGGTCCCGGACGCGCCGCTGGCGGGTGCCGACAGCTGGTTCCGCGGCCCCGGTGCGCGGCTGTCGCTGCGGCATCAGCCCGCTGACCTGCTGCGCCTGCAGGTGGCCACGCGCGTGCTGCGCATCGACGCCACGCTGGACCTGCGTGGCATGGCGCCACCGCTGCTGGCCGTCGGCCCCGTCGACGGCGGCCTCGCCCACGCGACGCAGAAGACCAGCGCTTTGCCGGTGCGCGGCTGGGCCGAGGCGCAGGGCCGGCGCTTTGCGCTTGACGACGCGTGGGCGGCGGTCGACGCGTCCAACGGTCTGCTGGCCCGCGAGACGGCCTGGCGCTGGGCCAGCGCGCACCGTGCGGACGTCGGCTTCAACCTGCAGCAGGGCTATTTCGGCGCGCAGGAGAACGTGCTGTGGCTGGACGGCCGCCCCATCGCGCTGGCCGCCGCGCGTTTCGAGTTCGACGCGCAACGGCCGCTGGACGCCTGGCGCGTGCGCACCGACGACGGCCTGCTGGACCTCGTCTTCACGCCCGAAGGTGCACGCGCGGCGAACAAGAATCTCGGCGTTGCGACCAGCCGCTACGTGCAGCCCATAGGCACGTTCAGCGGCACGCTGCGCGCTGGCGACGGCGCGGCAGCGCGGCAAATTACCGGTCTGCCGGGCGTGGCGGAAGACCACTGCTCACGCTGGTGACGGCGGGCGGACATTTGCCACGCAATGGGGCACACGGCGCCGTCGGCAGGCCCTAAAGTGCCTGGATTCCGACAGTCGAAACACCGACGACGTGCGACCCGACCTGAGCAATAGCAACCTCCTCGTTGGAGGCATCGTGCTGACGCTGGCCATTCTGGCCGGCCACGAACTGCTGCCGGCGCGCACGGTGGAACTGACCGCGCCCGGCGCGGTCAGCAACCTCTACCTGAACACTTCGGGCGACACCACCGGCGAGCCGGCAGTCAAATGGGTGGAAGGCAAGCACCTGCGCTGGCGCTGCCACTACACCGCGCTGGACGGCTACCAGCCCTGCGGCCTCACCTTCAGCCTCAGCGGCGACGACCCCACCCGCGGCCGCGACCTGAGCCGCTTCGACAGCCTGGAGATGGACCTGCACTACAAGGGGCCATCGCCCCTGGTGCGCGTGGCCATCCGCAATTTCGACCCGCGCTTTTCCAAGGTTGACGACGGCAACAGCGCCCGCATGCATTCGGTCCAGCTGCGGCCGCGCGACGTCGAGAAGCCGGTGCGCCTGGAGCTCAGCGAGCTGACGGTGCCCGAATGGTGGGTCCGCCAGTTCGACCTGGCGCGCGAGTACAACCGCCCCAGCCTGGACAACGCGACGGCCCTGTCCATCGACCTGCCCGGCGAACTCGCCGGCCAGGAACACGACCTGCAGTTGCGCAGCCTGACGCTCCGTGGCGAATGGGTCAGCCGCAACAGCGTCAATCTCGGCATCCTGTGCGCCTGGCTGCTGGGCGCCAGCGCGCTGGTGCTGCGCGGCTGGAGCCAGCTTCGCCAGAGCCACAACCGCCAGCAGCGCGAGATCGACGCGCTGACCATGCGCACGCGCCTGCTGCGCATCGAGCAGGAGAAGCTGCGTCGCCTGGCCACCATCGACGAGCTGACCGGCGTGCTGAACCGCCGCGGCCTGGAGCAGTCGCTGGACGATTTCGAGGACGCGGCACAGGGCATGACGCTGGTGATCCTGGACATCGACCATTTCAAGCGCGTCAACGACCGCCATGGCCACGATTGCGGCGACGAGGTGCTGCGGCGCATTGCCGCGGTCGTCGCAGGCAACCTGCGCGCCAGCGACGTCTTCGGCCGCTGGGGCGGCGAGGAATTCCTGATCGCCTGCCAGGGCACGCGCATCCGCGACGCCGCCCGGCTGGCGGAGAAGCTGCGCGAGCGCGTGCAACAGAGCGACATCAGCAGCGAGAACGGCCGCATCGCCGTGACCGCCAGTTTCGGCGTGGCGCTGGCGCCGCCCGGCGGCTCGGCGGCCGATGCGCTCAAGCGCGCCGATGCGGCCCTGTACCGCTCCAAGGCCGGTGGCCGCAACCGCGTCGAGATGGACCGCACGCTGCAAAGCGAGGCGCCGACGACGGTCTGACACCCGAGCCCACTCCGTGCGATTCGACCTGAGCACCCCCAAGAGCCTGACGGCCGGCATCGCGCTGACGCTGGCGGTGCTGGCCGGCGTGGAGCTGCTGCCGGCGCGGACCTTGGACCTGATGGGCCCGGGCATCGCCAACGGGCCCTACCTGATGACCACCGGCAACGCCGACGACCAAACTTCGTTGCGCTGGCTCGACGCCGCCAAGCAGCGACATTTGCGCTGCCAGTACACCCGCCTCGAGAGCTACATGGGTTGCGGCCTGACCTACGTGCTGAGCAGGAACGACCCCAGCCAAGGACGCGACCTGAGCCACTTCGACAGCGTCGAGGTCGACCTGTCGTACAAGGGCCCGTCGCCATTCGTGCGCCTGGCCATCCGCAACTTCGACCCGCGCTTCTCCAAACCCGACGACATCAACAGCGCGCGCTTCCATTCGGTCAACCTGCGGCTGCGCGACATCGGCACGCCGGTGCAGGTGGATCTGAACGAGCTGACCGTGCCCGAATGGTGGATCCACCAGTTCGACCTGGCGCGCGAACACAACCGGCCGGGGTTGGAGAACGCGGTCGGCGTCTCCATCGACGTGATCATGGTCCAGCCGGGCCAGGTGCACGAGCTGGAAATGCGCCGCCTGGTGCTCAAGGGCCAGTGGGTCAGCCGGGATCAGGTCTACCTGGGCATCGTGGTGGCCTGGCTGCTGGCCGCCAGCCTGATGGCCCTGCGCGGCTGGACGCGGCTGCGCCAGCGCTACAACCGCCAGGAGCGCGAGATCGACGCACTGACGGCGCGCACCCGGCAGCTGCGCATCGAGCAGGAAAAGCTGCGCCGCCTGGCCACCATCGACGAGCTGACCGGCGTGTTGAACCGCCGCGGCCTGGAGCAGTCGCTGGACGACCTTGAGGCGGCGGCGCACGGCATGACGCTGGTGCTGCTGGACATCGACCACTTCAAGCGCGTCAACGACCGCCACGGTCATGACCGCGGCGACGAGGTGCTGCGGCGCATCGCTGCCGTCGTTGCATGCAACCTGCGCGCCAGCGACGTTTTCGGCCGCTGGGGCGGCGAGGAGTTCCTGATCGCCTGCCAGGGCACACGCATTCGCGATGCGGCCCGTCTGGCCGAAAAGCTGCGCGATCGCGTGCAGCAGAGCAACATCGACGGGGCCGACGGCCGCATCGCCGTCACCGCCAGCTTCGGCGTGGCACTGGCGCCGCCCGGCGGCTCCACGGCCGACGCCCTCAAGCGCGCCGATGCGGCCCTCTACCGCGCCAAGGAAGCGGGCCGCAACCGGGTCGAGACCGACCAGTCACTGCAAAGCGACGCGCCGACGACGGTCTGAGCCGTCTTCAGTGCACGACGCGGTCGAAGCTGAATTCGCCGCCGTCCACGTCGACCGGAATCAGATCCTTGGGCCCGAACTTGCCTTCCAGGATCAGGCGGGACAGCGGGTTCTCCACCCGCTGCTGGATGGCCCGCTTCAGCGGCCGCGCGCCGAACACCGGGTCGAACCCGACCTTGGCCAATTCGTCCAATGCCGCTTCGCTGACATCCAGCTTCATCTCCAGCTTGTCCAGGCGCGCCTCGAGCTGGCGCAGCTGGATCTTGGCGATGGACTTGATGTGCTCGGCACCTAGCGCGTGGAAGATGACGGTCTCGTCGATGCGGTTCAGGAACTCGGGCCGGAAGTGGCTCTTGACCTCGCCCCACACCGCCTCGCGGATGATGTCGTCGCCCTGCCCCGACAGCGCCATGATGTGCTGCGAGCCGAGGTTGCTGGTCATCACGATCACCGTGTTCTTGAAGTCCACCGTGCGGCCTTGCCCATCGGTCAGGCGACCGTCGTCCAGCACCTGCAGCAGCACGTTGAACACGTCCGGGTGCGCCTTTTCGACCTCGTCCAGCAGCAGCACCGAGTAGGGCTTGCGCCGCACCGCCTCGGTCAGCGTGCCGCCTTCTTCGTAGCCCACATAGCCGGGCGGCGCGCCGATCAGGCGACTCACCGAGTGCTTCTCCATGAACTCGCTCATGTCGATGCGCACCATGTGGTCTTCGCTGTCGAACAGAAAGCCGGCGAGCGCCTTGCACAGCTCGGTCTTGCCGACGCCGGTGGGGCCGAGGAACAGGAAACTGCCCAGCGGCCGGTTGGGGTCGGACAGACCCGCGCGTGAACGGCGGATGGCGTCGGATACGGCCTGGATGGCCTCGTCCTGGCCCACCACACGCTCGTGCAGCTTGCCTTCCATCTGCAGCAGCTTCTCGCGCTCGCCCTGCATCAGCTTGGACACCGGGATGCCGGTGGCACGCGCCACGACCTCGGCGATTTCCTCCGCGCCCACCAGCGTGCGCAGCAGCTGCGGGCGGGTCCCGTCACCCACCTTGCCGGCCTCCTTGGCCTGGGCGTCGTGCAGCTTCTTCTCCAGCTCGGGCAGCTTGCCGTACTGCAGTTCGGCCACCTTGTTGAAGTCGCCCTTGCGCTTCCAGTCCTCGATCTGCTGGCGGATGCGGTCGATCTCTTCCTTCACATGCGCCGAGCCCTGGGCCTGAGCCTTCTCGGCGGTCCAGATTTCTTCGAGGTCGTCGTACTCGCGCTGCAGCTTCAGCAGCTCTTCCTCGATCAGGCCGAAGCGCTTCACCGAGCCCTCGTCCTTCTCCTTGCGCACCGCCTCACGCTCGATCTTGAGCTGGATCATGCGGCGGTCCAGCCGGTCCATGACCTCGGGCTTGGAGTCGATCTCGATCTTGATCTTGGCCGCCGCCTCGTCGATCAGGTCGATGGCCTTGTCGGGCAGGAAGCGGTCGGTGATGTAGCGGTGGCTCAGCTCCGCCGCGGCAATGATGGCCGGGTCGGTGATCTCCACGCCGTGGTGCACCTCGTACTTCTCCTGCAGGCCGCGCAGGATGGCGATGGTGGCCTCCACGCTGGGCTCGTCCACCAGCACTTTTTGGAAGCGGCGCTCCAGCGCAGCGTCCTTCTCGACGTACTTGCGGTACTCGTCCAGCGTCGTCGCGCCGATGCAGTGCAGCTCCCCGCGCGCAAGCGCCGGCTTCAGCATGTTGCCGGCGTCGATTGCGCCCTCGGCCTTGCCGGCACCCACCATCGTGTGGATCTCGTCGATGAAGAGGATGGTCTGGCCTTCGTCCTGGGCGACTTCCTTCAGCACACCTTTCAGGCGCTCCTCGAAGTCGCCGCGGTACTTGGCGCCGGCCAGCAGCAAGGCCATGTCCAGCACCAGCACGCGCTTGTTCTTCAGGCTGTCAGGGACCTCGCCGTTGATGATGCGCTGCGCCAGGCCCTCGACGATCGCCGTCTTGCCGACGCCCGGCTCGCCGATCAGGACCGGGTTGTTCTTGCTGCGGCGCTGCAGCACCTGGATGGCGCGGCGGATCTCCTCGTCGCGGCCGATGACCGGGTCGAGCTTGCCCAGGCGGGCGCGCTCGGTCAGGTCCAGCGTGTACTTCTTCAGCGCCTCGCGCTGGCCTTCCGCCTCGGCCGAATCGACGCTCTGGCCGCCGCGCACCGCTTCGATGGCGGCCTCCAGCGACTTGCGCGTCAGGCCATGGCCGCGCACCACGCCGGCCAGGTCGGTCTTGGCGTCGGACAAGGCCAGCAGGAACATCTCGCTGGCAATGAACTGGTCACCGCGCTTGGTGGCTTCCTTCTCGGCCGCCTGCAGCAGCGCGACAAGGTCGCGCCCGGCCTGCACGGTCTGGCCCGAGCCACTGACCTGGGGCAGCCCGGCGATCAGGCCATCCAGTGCCGCTTTCAGCGCGGACGTGTTGACGCCCGCACGCTCCAGCAGCGCGCGCGGGCCGTCCTGCTGGGCCAGCATGGCGCTGACCACGTGGGCAGGCTCGATGTACGGGTTGTCGCGGGCCAGGGCCAGGCTCTGGGCCTCGCCCAGGGCTTCCTGGAAACGGGTGGTGAACTTGTCGGCACGCATGGTGAAGAAATCCTCCGGTTGCGAAGCCAAGTGGGCGCCTGGCGGCGCTTTTCAAGTTGATTCAGATCAACGCTTGCGCCAGCCTCATGCCCAGCCAGGCGGCAAAAAGCGCTCCCAGCACATGGGCCAGCGTGTGCGCGGCGGCCAGCCCCAGGTCGCCATGGCGCAGCAAGGCCAGCGACTCGCCGGAAAAGGCCGAGAACGTCGTCAGCCCGCCCAGGAAGCCGGTCACCAGCAGCAGCTTCAGCACCTCGTTGGGCTGCCGGCCGAACCACTCCAGCGCCATGCCGATCAGCAGCCCGCCGACCAGGTTGACCAGCAGCGTGCCGAGCGGGAACCCGGCCCAGCGCGCGTTGAACATCACGCCCGCCTGCCAGCGCGCCAGCGCGCCCAGGGCCGCGCCCAGCGCCACCGCGGCGGCGTTCACGATGCATTCCCCGCCGCAATGCCCCAGCGCGCCAGCGCCTGGTCGTCCGCCACGCGGGCGTCCACCCAGTGCGCGCCGTCCGGCGTGTGCTCCTTCTTCCAGAACGGCGCCTGGGTCTTCAGGTAGTCCATCAGGAACTCGCAGGCCTGGAAGGCCTGGCCGCGGTGCGCGCTGGTGACGAGCACCAGCACGATCTGCTCGCGCGCCAGCAGCCGCCCGACGCGGTGGATGACGCGGGCGGCGCGGATGTCGAAGAGCCCGAAGGCGGCGTCCATCATCGCCTCGATGGCTGCCTCGGTCATGCCGGGATAGTGCTCCAGCTCCATCGCCGACACGGCCGCGCCGCTGCTGTGCTCCCGCACGGTGCCCACGAAGGCGACGACGGCGCCGACGCCGCCGTCCGCGGCGCGCAGCGCGTCCGCTTCCTTGCTGAGATCAAAGTCCGCCGTCTGGATGCACACTCTCGCCATGCACGGATTCTCGCCTCGGCGCGCGGTGAGATTCACCAGTTTGGGGTGCGAGGCGCCCATCGAGCGCCGCATACTGTGCGTCGTTTACTTTCTCTGAACGCAAGCGAGACCTACACATGGCTCTGATGGATTTCATCAAGAAACAGTTCATCGACGTCATCCAGTGGACGGAGGACGGCGACGACACGCTGTCTTGGCGCTTCCCGATGGCCGGCATGGAAATCCAGAACGGCGGCCAGCTCGTCGTCCGCGAATCGCAGGTGGCCGTCTTCGTCAACGAAGGCCAGGTCGCCGACGTCTTCGGTCCCGGCACGCACAAGCTGACGACGCAGACGCTGCCCGTGCTGACCTATCTCAAGAACTGGGACAAGCTGTTCGAGTCGCCCTTCAAGAGCGACGTCTACTTCTTCAGCACGCGCCAGCAGATCGACCAGCGCTGGGGCACCAGCCAGCCGGTGTCCATCCGCGACAAGGACTTCGGTGCCGTGCGCATCCGCGCCTTCGGCAACTACGCCTACCGCATCCAGGACCCTAAGGCCTTCCACACGCAGATCTCGGGCACGCGCGAGCGCTACACCGTGCAGGAGCTGGAAGGCCAGTTGCGCGGCCTGATGCTGCAGCACATCAGCGACGCCGTCGCCGGCAGCGGCACGCCGTTCCTGGACCTCGCCGCCAACCAAGTCGAGTTCGCCGCCGCTCTTCAGTCCGCCACCGCGCCGGCCTTCACGGCGCTGGGGCTGGAGCTGATCTCGGTGACGATGCAGAACGTGTCGCTGCCCGAGGAGCTGCAGAAGATCCTCGACCAGCGCATCGGCATGGGCATCATTGGCCAGAACATGGGTCAGTTCATGCAGTACCAGGCGGCCCAGTCGCTGCCCGAGCTGGCCAAGGGCGGTTCCGGCGGCAGCGGCATCGCCGGCGAGGCCGTGGGCCTGGGTGCCGGCGTGGCGCTGGGCCAGACGCTGGCGCAGACGTTGGGCCAGGGCCTGGCCGGTGTCGGCGCCGCCGCACCGGCGCCGGCCGCCAGCAAGCCCGAAGACATTGTCTCGCTGCTGGAGAAGCTCGGCGACCTCAGGGCCAAGGGCATCCTGACCGACGAGGAATTCGCCGCGAAGAAGGCCGACCTGCTGAAGAAGCTCGGCTAGTGCGCGCGCGCCACGTTGTTTCGCTCGCGCTGGCCATGCTGGCGTTGGTGCTGTTCTGCTTCGGCATGGCCGGAGCCGCATTCTTGACACTGGCGTCCATCACCCTTATGGACCTGCTGGCCGATGCGACCACCGGCAAGCAAAGCAATCTGTAGCGCTCTGTCTTCTGGAATGCAGGGAACCGCACGCTTGAGCCTCGCCGATGGCTGAGGTCAACGCCCAGCGCCGCTGGCGGGCGGCGTGCCCCAATTGCGGCGCGCCGGTCGAGTTCGCCAGCGCGGCATCGGCGAGCGCCGTCTGCGGTTTCTGCCGCAGCACGTTGCTGCGCGATGGCGAGACGCTGAGCCGCATCGGCCAGAGCGCCGAGATCTTCGAGGACTACTCGCCGCTGCAGCTCGGCGCCACGGGGCGCTGGATGGGCAGCGGCTTCGCCGTCGTCGGCCGCGTGCAGCGCGGCTCGGCGCTGGGCCACTGGAACGAATGGCACCTGCAGTTCGAGGCCGACAGCGACGCACCGCGCGTCGCCTGGCTCAGCGAGGACAACGGCCAGTTCGTTCTCAGCCTGGAGGCGCCGCTCACCGAGGCACCGCCACCTGAACCGCAGGTCGGCGCGCCGCTGACGCTGGCGGGCCAGCGCTGGCAGGTGGCCGCCGTCGTCGACGCCGCCGTGCGCGCCGCCGAGGGCGAGCTGCCGCGCCCGCCCAAAGCCGGCCGCGTCGTCGAGCTGCGCAACGCGCAGGACGAGGTCGGCAGCCTGGAGTTGCGCGAGGACGGCACGCCAGTCTGGTCGGTCGGCCACGGTGTTCAGCTGGCGGACCTGGCACTGCAAGGGCTACGCACGACGGCCGAAGGCGATTCGGTCGCCGAGGCGAAGTTCAAGGGCCGTGCCATCGCATGCCCCAGCTGTGGCTCGCCGCTCGAGCCCAAGCTGTCGCAGAGCAAGAGCATGGTCTGCGCCCAGTGCCAGGCCGTGGTGGACCTGCCGGAAGGGGACGCCAAGGCGCTGGGCTTCACCGCCCAGAGCCCGGATGTCGAGCCGCTGATCCCGCTCGGCCGCACCGGCACGCTGGCGGTCGACGGCGAGAAGCCCGAGGCCTGGCAGGTCGTCGGCTATCTGGAGCGCTGCGACATCCCGGAGGATGCGGAGGACGACCAGAGCTTCTGGCGCGAGTACCTGCTGTTCAACCGCCTGTCCGGCTTTGCCTTCCTGGTCGACACCAACGAAGGCTGGAGCCTCGTGCGCACGCTGACCGGCGCGCCCCCCTCGTCGCGCGACAGCTTCAGCTGGAAAGGCCGGGCCTACGAGAAGCGCTGGACCTACCAGGCCAAGACGACGCACGTGCTCGGCGAGTTCTACTGGCCCGTGCGGCTGGAGGACCGCGTCGAGGTCACCGACTACGCCAGCGCCGACGGCCAGCACCTGCTCAGCCGCGAGCAGCAGGGGCCGGAGGTCACCTGGAGCGGCGGCGGCACGCTGCCGGCGGACGCGGTGCGAAAGGCCTTCGGGCTGACGGCGCCGGCAGCGCAGTTCGGCCGCGACGCGTCGGCCTTCAAGAACAGCGGCGCCAAGCTGCTGGTCTACATCGTCGTCGGCCTGTTCCTGATGGTGATCATGGGCACACTGATCCGCGCCTGCTCCAGCGACGACTGCCAGCAGTACAAGAACAGCTTCGGCGAGAACAGCAACGAATACCGCCAGTGCCGCGCCAACACGCGTGGCAGCGGCGTCTACATCCCCAGTGGCGGCAGCTATGGCGGCTACAGCAGCGGTGGCGGCAGCCACAAATAGGAGAACCTCATGACCCTCGACTGGCTCAAGCCCGAAGTCATCCTCGGCACGACGATGTACGCCGTCATCGGCATCTTCATCTTCTGGATCTCGTTCGTCATCGTCGACAAGCTCACGCCCTACAAGCTGTGGGAAGAGCTCGTCGAGCACAAGAACGTGGCCCTGGCCATCGTCGTCGGCGCGATGTGCCTGTCCATCGGCAACATCGTCGCTGCGGCGATCCATGGCTGAACACGACTTCGCAGCGCTGACGAACAACGCGCACGAGGACTGGACGCTGTTCGCCGTGCGCCTGCACGACAAGCCGGGCACGGCCGTACTGCGTCGGCAGCTGCTGCAGGCACATCTCGAATGGGTGGCCGCGCATACCGAAGCACTGCGCGCCGCCGGCTCGCTGCGAGAGTCGCCCGAGGCGGCGCCGGTGGGTGGCCTGTGGGTCGTCCGCGCGCCCGACCGTGCTGCAGTCGAGGCGCTGATTTCGACCGACCCCTTCACCACCGGCGGCCTGCGCGCCGGCTGGGACATCTTCTTCTGGAGCAAGGCGCTGCCCCAGCCGGTGTCGTTCTGACGTGAGCGCCGACACGTCCACGGCCAAGCAGGGCCCCAGCCTGGCCGAGCTGCTGCTGCTCGCCAGCGTCTTCGTCATCGCCGCCTGCGGCCTGGTCTACGAGCTGGCCGCCGGCGCACTCGCGAGCTATCTGCTCGGCGACTCGGTGCTGCAGTTCTCCACCGTCATCGGGGTCTACCTGTTCGCGATGGGCCTGGGCTCGTGGCTGTCGCGGTTCGTCGAGCGCCAGCTGGTCGGCGTCTTCCTGCAGGTGGAGCTGCTCGTCGGCGTGATCGGCGGGCTGATGCCGGCGGCGCTCTTCGTCGTGCACAGCCTGCTGCCGCCGGGCGAGGCCACCGTGTTCCGCGTGCTGCTCTATGCGCTGGTGCTGCTGGTGGGCACCCTGGTGGGGCTTGAGATCCCGCTGGTCATGCGCATCCTCAAGCGCCATTTCAGCGCGCGCTACGGCCTGAAGGACCTGGTCTCGCAGGTCCTGACGTTCGACTACCTCGGCGCCCTGCTCGTCGCGCTGGCCTTTCCGCTCGTCCTCGTCCCGCACCTGGGCCTCGTGCGCACGGGCGTCGCCTTCGGCCTGCTGAATGTGGCCGTCGCGATCTGGGCGCTGTGGCTGTTCCGCGCGGACCTGCGCGCCAAGGCGTCGCTGGCCGCCGCCTGCGCGCTGTCGGCCGTGCTGCTGCTGGTGGCCCTGCTGGGCGCCGAGCAATTGACGACCTGGGCCGAGGACCGCTTCTATGGTGAGGACATCGTCTTCAAGCAGAGCAGCGCCTACCAGCGCATCGTCGTCACCGAGGGCCGCGCCGGCACGCGGCTGTTCCTGAACGGCAACCTGCAGTTCCATTCCAAGGACGAATACCGCTACCACGAGGCCTTGGTGCAGCCGGCCATGGCGGCCCACGGGGCGCCCAAGCGCGTGCTGGTGCTGGGCGGCGGCGACGGCATGGCCGTGCGCGAGGTGCTGCGCCACGCCAGCGTCGAGCAGGTGACGCTGGTCGAGCTGGACCCGTTGATGACGACGCTGTTCCGCGAATCGCCCAAGCTCGCCGCGTTGAACGGCCATGCGCTGTCCAGCCCCAAGCTGCGCATCGTCAATGCCGACGCCTTCGGCTGGCTGGAGCGGCAGACCGAGACCTTCGACGTCATCGTCATCGACTTCCCCGACCCGTCCAATTTCGCGCTGGGCAAGCTCTACACGGCCAGCTTCTACGAATCCGTCGACCAGCACCTGAGCGCGGGCGGCTATGCCGTCGTGCAGACCACGTCGCCGCTGATTGCGCGGCGCAGCTTCTGGACGGTGACCACGACCATCGAGGCCGTCGGCCTGACGGCGACGCCGTATCACGCGCACGTGCCGAGCTTTGGCGAATGGGGCTTCATCATCGCGTCGCACCGGCCCTTCCGGCCGCCGACGCAGTTCCCGCCCGGCCTGCGCTTCATCACGCCCGCCAGCCTGCCGGCGTTGCTGGACTTCCCGCCCGACATGGCGCGCGTGCCGGCCGAGGTGAACCGCCTGTCCAACCAGGTGCTGGTGCAGGAGTTCGAGGCCGAATGGGGCCGCGTGCACTGAAAGGCGGCATGCCGATTGCCGGCAACCGGGATCGCCGGCCGATGATGCCGGCGCCCGGAGCAACCCATGCAGCCTTCATCCATCAAGGCCCTCGGCCCCAATGACGTGCCCACCACACCGCCGCAGACCGACGCCACGGACGTCAACAGCGTCTACCAGGCGCTGGTCCGGGGCGTGGGCCACGAGTTCGTCACGGACGACAACGTCGACGAGCTGATCCGGCGTGCCGAGGCCGACAGCCATCCCGTGCTGGCCGCCGAATTGCGCGAATGGCGCTCGCCCTGCGGCGACGACTCGCGCCGCACTGCCGCACGCTGATCGCGCCGAGCGGGCGAGGCGGGCCGGCATCGCGATTGCCAGGCATTCGCTGCTAGGCTCGCGGGCTTGCGCGCACCGACCGACCGCCCCTTCTCCGAACCGCCCGGCCTGCAACGCCGGACCGTGCTGCTCGGCCTGCTGGCCGGCGGCTGCGCGCCCGAGGCGTCGGCCCTGCAAGGCGGCTGGGTCGGCACGCATCCGGAACGCGGCCACCGGCTGCGCGCTGCACTGCCGCGAGCCGATGGCCCGCTGAAGAAGACCGGGGTGCTCATCGTCGGCGCTGGCATCGCCGGCCTGGCCTGCGCGCGGGCACTGGCCCACCGCGGCATCGACGACTTTGCGCTGCTTGACCTTGAAGACACCGCGGGCGGCAACAGCCGCGGGCACGTCCTGGCCGGTTCACCCTGTCCGCTCGGCGCTCACTACCTGCCCATCCCTGGCCCCGAGGCGCGCGAGGTCACCCAGTTGCTGCACGAGCTCGGCCTGGCGCGCCAGCACCTCGGCCGCACCGAGTGGGACGATCGCCATCTCTGCCACAGCCCGCAGGAACGCCTCTTCATCGACGGCGCCTGGCATGAAGGCCTGCTGCCGCCCGCCGAAGACGCGGCCACGCGCGAGCAGTACCGCGGCTTTGCCGGCCTCGTCGCCCGGGCGCAGCGTGAGGTCGGCTTCGCGATGCCGACTCGGCGCGCTAGCTGGACGCCCGCCCACGCCGACCTCGATGCGCAGACCTTCGCTGCCTGGCTGGACCGCGAAGGCCTGAACGACACGCGGCTGCGCTGGTACCTCGACTACTGCTGCCGCGACGACTTCGGCGCCAGCGCGGATGGCGTCTCGGCCTGGGCCGGCCTGCACTACTTCGCCAGCCGGCACGGCTTCCACGCGCCCGGCGACGAGACCGCCGAACGCGAACCGGTGCTGACCTGGCCCGAAGGCAATGGCTGGATCAGCGACCGCATCGCAGCGCCGTTGCGCGACCGCCTGCACGTCGGCCGCAGCGTGCTGCGCGTGGCCGAGCACAAGCATGGCGTCGAGCTGCTGGCCTGGAACGAGGCCGCTGGCGCGCCCGAGCGCTGGCAGGCCGGGGCCGTCGTGCTGGCGACGCCGCTCTTCATCGCCGCCCGCCTGCTCGCCGCACCGCCCGATGCGCTGCGCAGCGCCACCGCACAGTTGAGTTATGCCCCGTGGCTGACGGCGAATCTCGCGCTGCGCGAGCCCCTGCTGATCCGCCCCGGCGCGCCGCCTGCATGGGACAACGTGCGCTACGGCACGTCGGCGCTGGGCTATGTCGACGCGTACCACCAGACGCTCGACCCGACGCCGCGTCCGCCGCTGCTGACGGCCTACTTCGCCCTGCCGGCGCGCCTGCGGGGCGATCTGTTGCGCCAACCCTGGGAGCACTGGGCGCGGGTCGTCTCCGACGAGCTGGGCCAGACCCACCCCGACCTGCCGGCCAAGCTGGAACGCATCGACCTGTGCCGCTTCGGCCATGCGATGAGCATCCCGACGCCCGGCCTGCGCGGCTCGCCGGCGCTGGCCGCGCTGAATGAGACTGGCGGCCGCGTCGCCTTCGCGCACGCGGACCTGGCCGGCTATTCGGTCTTCGAGGAGGCCTACACGGCCGGTGTCGAAGCGGCGTCGCGGATCAGGCTCTGACGGCTGACCGAGGCCGGCGCGAAGGACTGGATCAACGCTGCCAGCAGCGCCTCGGCCTTGGCGCTGTTGTCCGCGCCGAAGTTGCAGACGTAGACGTCCAGCGTCACGCCGCCCAGCTCGGGCCACGTGTGGACGGCCAGGTGCGACTCGGCCAGCAGCACCACGCCCGTGATGCCGCTCTGCGCATCCTCGGGAGAGAAGCGGTGAAAGAGTTCGGCGACGCCAGTGAGGCCCGAGCGCGTGACGGCATGGCGGCACAGCGCTGCGAGCGCGTCGGTGCTGCGCATCGGCGTCAGTGCCGGGTCGACGCCGCGCAGGTCGGCCGTCAGGTGCAGGCCGTTCATGCGCCGCCGGGCCGCCCCAAGGCGGATGACGCCGCCTCGGGGGGCAGCGAGCCACAGCGCGCGAGGGGGCTCGAGTTCATCCGCCGGTGACCGGTGGGAAGAAGGCGAGTTCGTCGCCGTCAACCAGCACGGCGGACTCGGCGGACATCTTCTGGTTCACCGCCGAACGCACCGCGCGTCCCGGCGCCAGCGATTCGGCATGCACGCCGCCGCGCGCTTGCAGCGCCAGGCGCGCCGCGGCCACGGTGCTCCCCTCGGGCAGGGCCAGCGTCTCGCCTTCGCCCAGCTTCTCGCGCAGCGACGCGAAGAAGCGCAGCTTGACGTTGATCGTCATGCCAGCAACTCCGCAAAGGGGATGAAGCGCACCGCGTCGCCCGGCCGGATGACTTGGCCGGCGGGGTTGTCCAGCAGGCCGTCGGCCCAGAAGGCGGACGTGAGCACACCGCTGCTCTGGTTGGTGAACAGCGCCAGGCCACCCTCCTCGTCCAGGCGCACACGCAGGAACTCGCGGCGCTTGTCGGGTTTGGGCCAGTCGAAGCCGGCGACCAGCCGGTAGCCCCGCGGCGTGACGCGCACGACGCCCTGCAGCTTCAGCAGCGCCGGCCGCACGAGCACGAGAAAGGTCACGAGGCTGGAGACCGGGTTGCCGGGCAGGCCGATGAAATGCGCGTCCTTGACGCGGCCATAGGCGAAGGGCTTGCCGGGCTTGATGGCGATGGCCCACAGGTCCAGCCGGCCCTCGGCTTGAACGGCCGGGCGCAGATGGTCTTCCTCGCCGACGGACACGCCGCCGGACGTCAGGATCACGTCCGCGCGCGACGCCGCTTCACGCAGCGCGGCGCGCGTGGCGTCGAGCCGGTCGGGCACGATGCCCAGGTCGATCACCTCGCAGCCCAGGCCTTCCAGCAAGGCCCGCAGCGTGAAGCGGTTGGAGTTGTAGATGGCGCCGGGCGGCAGCGGCTCGCCGGGCATGACGAGTTCGTCGCCGGTCGAGAACAGCGCGACGCGCGGGCGACGGCTCACGGTCAACTGCGCCGCGCCGGCGGTGGCCGCGAGGCCGAGCGACACGGCGTCCAGCCGCGTGCCCGCGGGCAACGCGACGCTGCCGGCGCGCACGTCCTCACCGCGGCGGCGCACATGCTGGCCAGCGGTGATGGGCTGAGTGACGCGCAGCTGGCCGTCGACCAACTCGGTCAGCTCCTGCATGACGACGGTGTCGGCGCCGCGCGGCACCTGCGCGCCGGTGAAGATGCGCGCCGCCTCGCCGGCTGGCAGCGGCGCGGGCACGCTGCCAGCGGGGATGCGCTGCGTCACGGGCAGCAGCGTGGCGGCATCGGCAGCGCGCAACGCGTACCCGTCCATCGCGGAGTTGTCCTCAGGCGGCACGTCCACGGGCGACACGAGGTCCGCGGCCAGCACGCGGCCGCGCGCGTCAGCGGTGGCCAGCGTCTCGGTGCCGGTGAGCGGTTCGATCTGCGCCAGCAGCGTGGCCAGCGCGTCGTCGAGGGGGATCAGCGGTTTTCTGGGCTCAGACATGGGCGTGAATGTAGGCCTTGACCTGGTCGACATCGACCGGCATCACCTTCACACGCTTGGGGAGTTCCTCGATGCCTTCCAGCCCCGCGGGCCGCGGCGGCTCGATGCCCAGCGCCTCGTGGATGGTGGCCGCGAACTTGGCCGGCAGCGCCGTCTCCAGCACCAGCATCGTGATGCCGGGCTCGTGCTTCTCAAGCGCCACCTTGAGCCCGTCGGCCGTGTGCGGGTCGATGACGATGCCGTGTTCGGCGTGGCAGCGGCGGATGGTGGCGACGCGGTCGGCATGCGTGCTGCGGCCCGAAGCGAAGCCAAAGCCGGTGATGGACGCGTGCTCGCTGGCATCGAGGTGGAAGTGGCTGCCGCTGAACAGCTGCCGGACCCGGCCACCGTCACGGTCCAGCAGGTCGAAGACGAAGCGCTCGAAGTTGCTGGCCTTGGAGATGTCCATCGACGGACTGGACGTCTCGTGCGTGTCGGCGCTGCCGCGCACGCGGTAGGTGCCGGTGCGGAAGAACTCGTCGAGCACGTCGTTCTCGTTGGTCGCGACGACCAGCTTGGCAATAGGCAGGCCCATCATGCGGGCCACATGGCCCGCGCAGACGTTGCCGAAGTTGCCTGACGGCACCGTGAAGCTGACCTTCTCGGCGTTCGTCTTGGTCGCCTGGAAGTAGCCGGCGAAGTAGTAGACGACCTGGGCCAGCAGGCGCGCCCAGTTGATGGAATTGACCGTGCCGATGCGGTGCTCGCGCTTGAAGGCCAGGTCGTTGGACACCGCCTTGACGATGTCCTGCGCGTCGTCGAACACACCTTCGATGGCGATGTTGTGGATGTTGGCGTCCTGCAGGCTGAACATCTGCGCCTGCTGGAACGGGCTCATGCGGCCGTGCGGGCTGAGCATGAAGACGTTGACACCGCGCTTGCCCCGCATCGCGTATTCGGCGGCGCTGCCGGTGTCACCCGAGGTCGCGCCCAGGATGTTCAGCGTCTCGCCGCGGCGGCCGAGCTCGTACTCGAACAGCGCGCCCAGCAGTTGCATCGCCATGTCCTTGAAGGCCAGCGTCGGGCCGTTGGACAGGCCCTGCAGCGCGATGCCTTCGCCCAGCCAGGTCAGCGGGGTGATGGCCTCGGTGCCGAAGACCTCGGCCGTATAGACCTTGCGCGTGAGGGCGCGCAGGTCGTCGGCAGGGATGTCGTCGATGTAGAGCGACAGGATCTCGAACGCCAGGTCGGCATAGGCCAGGCCGCGCCAGCGCGCCAGCGTCGCCGCATCGACGCGCGGGTAGGTCTTGGGTAGGTACAGGCCGCCGTCGGGCGCCAGGCCCTCGAGCAGGATGTCCGAGAAGCCGCGCTCGGTCTGGTCACCGCGGGTGCTGATGTACTTCATGGTCGTTCTCTGGCTCAGGCCAGTTCTTCCTTGCGCAGCTTCACGATGGGGGCGAGCACGGTCGGCAGGCCCTGCATCTTGGCCAGCGCCTCGTTCATGCGGCCTTCGGCGGTGTTGTGCGTCAGGATGATGAGGTCGGTCTGGCGCTCGCCTTCGCCGGATTCGCGCTGCAGCACGGCGTCGATGGAGATGTCGTGCTCGGCCAGGATGGTCGTGATGCGCGACAGCACGCCGGCCTGGTCGGCCACGACGAGGCGCAGGTAGAAGGCCGTGTGCACGTCGGCCATCGGCAGGATGGGCGTGTCGCTCATCGCGTCCGGCTGGAAGGCCAGGTGCGGCACGCGGTGGTCGGGGTCTGCCGTGGCCAGGCGGGTCACGTCCACCAGGTCCGCAACGACGGCGGAGGCCGTCGGCTCGGCGCCGGCGCCCTTGCCGTAGTACAGCGTCGTGCCGACCGCATCGGCCTGCACGACGACGGCGTTCATCGCGCCTTCGACATTGGCGATCAGGCGGCTGGCGGGGATCAGCGTCGGATGCACGCGCAGTTCGATGCCGTTGTCACGACGGCGCGTGATGCCCAGCAGCTTGATGCGGTAGCCAAGCTGCTCGGCGTACTTGATGTCCGTGGCCTGCAGGCTGCTGATGCCCTCGACATGGGCCTTGTCGAACTGCACCGGCACGCCGAAGGCGATGGCGCTCATGATCGTCAGCTTGTGGGCGGCGTCCACGCCTTCGATGTCGAACGTCGGGTCGCTCTCGGCATAGCCCAGGCGCTGGGCTTCCTTCAGCACAGTGGCGAAGTCCAGCCCCTTGCCGCGCATCTCGGACAGGATGAAGTTCGTCGTGCCGTTGATGATGCCGGCGATCCACTCGATGCGGTTGGCCGTCAGACCCTCGCGCAGCGCCTTGATGATGGGGATGCCACCGGCCACGGCCGCCTCGAAGGCGACAACGACGCCCTTCTCGCGCGCCGCCTCGAAGATCTCGGTGCCATGCAAAGCCAGCAGCGCCTTGTTGGCCGTGACGACATGTTTGCCGTTGGCAATCGCCTGCAGCACCAGCGACCGCGCCGGCTCGATGCCGCCGATCAGCTCGACGACGATGTCGATGCCAGGGTTGTCGACCAGCTGCTGGGGGTCCGCGACGCAGGGCACGCCATCGCCAACGATGGCCTGGAAGGCCTTGGCGCGCTCGGCGTTGCGCGCCGCCACCATCGCGATCTCGATGCCTCGGCCGGCGCGGCCACGGATCTCGGCCTGGTTGCGCTGCAAGACGTGGAAGGTGCCGGCACCGACGGTGCCAAGGCCGATGAGGCCAACTTTGATCGGGTTCATCTGCAGAGCTCTCGAGACAGGGATCAGGAATGACGGCGGCGGTAGCCAGCCAGGAAACGTTCGATGCGGCCGATGGCCTCGCGCAGGTCGTCCACGTTGGGCAGGAAGACGAGGCGGAAGTGGTCGTGCGCGGGCCAGTTGAAGCCGGTGCCCTGGACGATCAGCACCTTCTCCTCGGCCAGCAGCTCGTAGGCGAACTGCTGATCGTCGGCGATGGGATAGAGCTTGGGGTCCAGGCGCGGGAACATGTACAGCGCGGCCTTGGGCTTGACGACGCTGACACCCGGAATCTGCGTCAGCAGCTCGTAGGCCAGGTCACGCTGGTGGCACAGGCGGCCGGTCGGCGCGACCAGGTCCTTGATGCTCTGGTAGCCGCCCAGCGCCGTCTGGATCGCCAATTGACCCGGCGTGTTGGAGCACAGGCGCAGCGAGGCCAGCATGTTCAGGCCCTCGATGTAGTCGCGGGCATGGCGCTTTTCGCCGCTCACGATCATCCAGCCGGCGCGGTAGCCGCAGGCGCGGTAGTTCTTCGACAGGCCGTTGAAGGTCACGAACAGCACGTCGTCGGCCAGCGACGCCATGCTGGTGTGCGTCACGCCGTCGTACAGCGTCTTGTCGTAGATCTCGTCGGCGAAGATGACGAGCTGGTGACGGCGGGCCAGCTCGATGATGCCCAGCAGCAGGTCCGTCGGGTACAGCGCGCCGGTCGGGTTGTTGGGGTTGCAGACCATGATGCCGCGCGTGCGCGGGCTGATCTTGGCCTCGATGTCGGCCAGGTCGGGCAACCAGCCAGCGCCTTCGTCACAGAGGTAGTGCACCGGGCGGCCGCCGGACAGGCCCACGACGGCGGTGTAGAGCGGGAAGTCCGGCGCGGGAATCAGGATCTCGTCGCCGTCGTTGACCAGCGCGTTGATCGACATCTGGATCAGCTCGGAGGCGCCATTGCCCAGATAGACGTCATCCACCGTGACGCCCTTGATGCCCTTTTCCTGCGTGTAGTGCACCACCGCCTTGCGCGGCGCGAACAAGCCCTTGCTGTCGGTGTAGCCGCCAGCGTCGCCGAGGTTGCGGATCATGTCCTGCACGATCTCGTCCGGCGGCGTCAGGCCGAACACCGCCGTGTTGCCGATGTTCAGCTTGATGATCTTCTGGCCCTCTTCCTCCATCTGGCGCGCCTTGTCCAGCACGGGGCCGCGGATGTCATAGCTGACGCTGGCGAGCTTGCTGGACTTGGCGATGGGCTTCAAAAGGGGCTCCGGAAAGCAGCGTTTGCTGCTGTGCAAAAGGGGGGATCTCGGAGTTTAAGCAAGGGGCGGGCACGCGGCCTGCCGTTCTGCGCGACACTCGCGCCCGCTTTTCGCCGGTTTTCCATGAAGTTCCAGCTCGACGAGCCGCAGGGCGGCAACAACATTTCCCGCCACGACGCCCAGGGCGTCTGGGTCAACGGCCAACCGCATACGGCCAGCGTCCTCGTGCCCTGGAAGGGCGAGGTCGTCGCCTGGCCGCCTTCGCGCTTCGAGGAACTTCAACCCGCGCATTTCGAAGCAATCAAGGCGCTGAAGCCTGAACTTGTCGTGTTCGGCAGCGGCGCGAAATTGCGCTTCCCGAGCCCGGCGCTTTGGCGCGGGCTGGTCGAAGCGCGCATCGGTTTGGAGGTCATGGACATTGCTGCGGCCTGCCGGACGTACAACGTACTGGCCAGCGAAGGTCGAAATGTGCTCGCCGCGCTGATGATCGAGGGATGACCTCCCACCCGAACGGGTAGGACGAGGCCTTATAATTGCTGGCTATTGCCTGCGGGCGCCCGCGTGAAATGCTGCACAACCGGCATCCACGAACCGGGGACCCCGTGAGCCCAACTTGCCGCACTCCCCAATGACGCCTGCGCTCAACAAACCCCTGCCGGAAATTGAGGCTCAAGCCACCGGCGGCGTGAAGTTCACCGGCAACGCCTTCCTGGGCAAGTCGGTCGTGCTGTATTTCTACCCGAAAGACAACACGCCCGGTTGTACCACCGAGGCGATGCAATTCCGCGACCGCCACAAGGACTTCGTGAAGGCCGGCGCCGTCGTGTTCGGTGTTTCGCGCGACAACATGGCTTCGCACGACAAGTTCAAGCAGGCGCTGGAACTGCCCTTCGAGCTGATCGCCGACACCGAAGAGAAGCTCTGCCACATGTTCGGCGTCGTCAAGAACAAGATCATGTACGGCAAGAAGGTCAAGGGCATCGAGCGCTCGACCTTCCTGATTGCGCCGAACGGCATCCTGGTCGGCGAATGGCGCGGCATCAAGGTCGCTGGTCATGTCGATGAAGTTCTGAAGGCCGTCAAAGGCCTGAAGAAGGAAGCCGCCTGATCTGCCGATCACGCGTTGTTCTCTGACATCGCGGGGCACCGCGGCATGTGCATAATCAGCTCATGCCCCGGGTCGAATCCTTGTCTCAGACTGCAAAGCCGCACTCATCCTGTGCGGCTTTTTGCTTTCTGGAGCCTGGATCGCGTGGGGTTCACTTCCTGCCGACCAGCCGTACATGCCTCTGCCTAAGCCCCCTGCACAACGCGCCAGCCGCCTCGATGCCACTGCTTACTCGGCCAATCTGACCCCCAGCAAACCCGCCGCCAAGCTGGCGGCGCCGGCCGTCCTCGCGCCTGCCGCCCCGGTCGCGGCTCCGACAGCCGAAGTGCTGCGGCTCCCGACCCCCGCTTCCAGCCCGGCCGCCGCCAAGCCGGCCGCACCCGCCAAACCGGCCTCGAAGGCGCCCACCAAGTCCGCCGCGCCCAAACGCACGCGCAAACCGGCCGGCACGGCCAAGCTGTTCGTGCTCGACACCAACGTGCTGATGCACGACCCGATGTCGCTGTTCCGCTTCGAGGAGCACGACATCTTCCTGCCGATGATCACGCTGGAGGAACTGGACGGCCACAAGAAGGGCATGACCGAGGTCGCCCGCAACGTGCGCCAGGTCAGCCGCGAGCTGGACCAGCTCGCCGCCGACCTCAAGAGCAGCAGCGTCGAGGAAATGTCCAAGGGCCTGCCGCTGGCGGGCACCGGCCACCGCGAGGCCGAGGGCAAGCTCTTCTTCCAGACCGAGCTGATCGACGCGCCGCTGCCCCAGGGCCTGCCGCAAGGCAAGGCGGACAACCAGATCCTCGGCGTCGTCCAGGCGCTGCAGTCCCGCCATCCGGGCCGCGAGGTCGTGCTGGTGTCCAAGGACATCAACATGCGCATCAAGGCCCGCGCCTTGGGGCTGCCCGCGGAGGACTACCGCAACGACAAGACGCTGGAAGATTCCGACCTGCTCTACACCGGTGTGCAGGCGCTGCCGAGCGACTTCTGGGAGCGCCACGGCAAGACGATGGAAAGCTGGCAACAGGGCAACACGACGTACTACCGCATCAGCGGCCCGTTGGTGCCGTCGCTGTTGATCAACGAGCTGGTGTACCTGGAAGCGCCCGGCGCCACGTCGCTGTACGCCAAAGTCACCGAGATCACCGGCAAGACGGCGGTGCTGCGCACGCTGAAGGACTACGGCCACCAGAAACACGCCGTCTGGGGCGTGACGGCACGCAACCGCGAGCAGAACTTCGCCCTGAACCTGCTGATGGACCCCGAATGCGACTTCATCACGCTGACCGGTACCGCAGGCACCGGCAAGACGCTGATGACGCTGGCCGCCGCCTTGGCCCAGGTGTTCGATGACCGTCGCTACAGCGAGATCATCGTGACCCGCGTGACCGTGCCCGTCGGTGAGGACATCGGCTTCCTGCCCGGTACCGAGGAAGAAAAGATGGGCCCGTGGATGGGCGCGCTGGACGACAACCTCGAGGTGCTGGCCAAGGGCGGGTCGTCTGCCGGCGAATGGGGCCGAGCCGCGACGAACGACCTCGTGCGCAGCAAGATCAAGATCAAGAGCTTGAACTTCATGCGCGGGCGCACCTTCCTGAACAAGTTCGTCATCATCGACGAGGCTCAGAACCTGACGCCCAAGCAGATGAAGACGCTGATCACGCGCGCCGGCCCCGGCACCAAGATCGTCTGCCTGGGCAATCTGGCGCAGATCGACACACCCTACCTGACCGAAGGCAGCTCCGGCCTGACTTTCGCTGTGGACCGCTTCAAGGGCTGGGCGCACAGCGGACACGTCACGCTGGCGCGCGGTGAGCGTTCGCGGCTGGCCGACTTCGCCTCCGAAGTGCTCTGAGGCGAGCGCCCTGCGTGCGCCACGGCCCCTCGCGGGGCCGTTTTCAATTCAGCGGTTCAGAAGGCCTCCCAGCATCCCCGCGATATCACCAAGCCCTCCGGCACCGGCGGGTAACTGGCCCTGCGGCGACAGCCGGTCCACGATCTGCGGCAGCCACTGGCTCAGCTGCTCGCCCGCCACAGCGGGAGAAACATCGGCCTGCTGCGCCAGTTGACCCAGCAGCCCGCCCGAACCGCCGAGGGCCGCACCGAGCTGGTCCCCGGACACGGGCAGGTTGCTGCCGGTAGAGATCCAGCTCTGCACCTGCTCGCCCAGGCCGCTGGCCTGAAGCTGCTGCAGCACGCCGGCAAGCCCCCCTTGTGCGGCGGTGGCCAGCAGGCCGGATATCAGCGGGACCCAGTTGGTCGCGTTACCATTCTGACCGCCCATCGATTGGGCGGCGGCGCCCAGCACGTTGTCCAGTAGTCCCATGGCCGTCTCCGTTGAGGTGGCTGGCGCTACAGCGGAGGTGGAGCAGCGTCCACCTGCAGTCTAGATTCCCCGCGCCGCTCGCGGCCTGCCGACCTCCTCACTTTTCATTCCCCCCACCATGATCTACCGCCCCCTCGGCCGCACCGGCTGGAACATCTCGGCCATCGGTTTCGGCGCCTGGGCCATCGGCGGCACCTGGGGCGACACGGACGACCGTGCCGCCATGGCGGCCCTGCACCGCGCCCTGGACCGTGGCGTGAACTTCTTCGATACCGCCGACGTCTACGGCGACGGTCACAGCGAGCGCCTGCTCGCCCGCCTGCGCCGCGAGCGGCCCGGCGATGCCTTCCACATCGCGACCAAGGCCGGCCGGCGCCTGGACCCCCACGTCGCCGAGGGCTACCGCGACCTGCGGCCTTTCATCGAGCGCAGCCTGAAGAACCTCGAGACCGACGCCATCGACCTGCTGCAGCTTCACTGCCCGCCGAGCGCCGTCTACGCCATGCCCGAGGTGTTCGGTGCGCTGGACGACCTGGTGAAGGAAGGCAAGCTGCGCCACTATGGCGTCAGCGTCGAGCGCATCGACGAGGCCATGGCCGCGATCAAGTTCCCCGGCGTGCAGTCGGTGCAGATCATCTTCAACCTGTTCCGCCAGCGGCCGGCCGAGGTCTTCCTGCCTGCAGCACAGGCCGCGCAGGTCGGTGTGCTGGCGCGGCTGCCCTTGTCCAGCGGCATGCTCAGCGGCAAGTTCACGCGCGACAGCAAGTTCGGCGCCGATGACCACCGCGGCTTCAACCGCCAGGGCGAGGCCTTCGACAAGGGCGAGACGTTTTCCGGCGTCGACTACGAGCAGGGCCTGGCCGCCGTCGAGGAACTGCGCGCGCTGCTCCCCACCGGCGTGAGCATGGCCAGGCTGGCGCTGCGCTGGATCCTGATGTTCGAGGCCGTCACGACGGCGATTCCCGGCGGGCGCACGCCCGAGCAGGTGGACGAGAACGTCAGCGCCGCCGACCTGGCCGCCCTGCCCGCTCCGCTGATGCAGGCGTTGGCCGACCTGTACCGGCGCCGCATCGCGCCGCAGGTGCATGCCTTGTGGTGATCATTCGCCGCGCTGCTGGGCGGCGGAAAAACGCAGGATGCCCGGGTCGCGCTGCACGGCCATGCGGCCCGCGGCGATCAGTGCGTCGATCTGCACTGCCGGCAGTTTGAGCCGGGTCGGGATGCCGTTCAGTGCCGCTTCCTCGGCTTCCGGCAGGTCGGCAAAGCTGATCTGCGTAACGGCGAACTTGACGTCCTCGCAACGCCAGTCCGGGCTCCATGCACGCAACGCGGCCTTGCGCTCTTCCGGCAGCGAGCAGCGCCAGGTGACGATGTCGCGCTCCCAGGCGCGCACCATCGGCACGAAGTAGGCATAGCTCATCCGCATCGTGCTCTCGATGGCGGTGTCGACCGCGGCAGCCGCGATGTCCATGCCGGACGGGCCGGCCACCTCGCGCCCCCAGTCGCCCGTCGGGCCCTGCCCGGCGTCCACGACGATGAAGAGCAAGCGTCGCGCCGTCGCCGCATCGTGTTCGCTGATGGGGCCATAGGGTGTGTCCAGCAACACGCGGCTTTGCAGGATGCTGACCAGGCCCAGGTTGTCCGTCACACCGCCGTCCACCAGCTTCAGGTAACGGCCGCTCTGCGGATCGCGGAAGTCCTTCAACGCGCGCAGCAAGGCCAGGCGCAAGCGGTGCTGGTCGTCGCGTTCGGCACGCGGACGGCTGGGCGGCAACGGCTTGCGGCAGGCCTCGGGAAACTTCTCCAGCACGACGGGGGCGAAGAACAGCGGCACCGCCATCGACGCGGCCACCGCCTCGGAGACGGGAAAGCTGGCCAGGTCGCTGCAGATCGCGTCGAAGGCCCGCTCGTGGAAGGGGAAAGCCAGGCGGTACTGGGCATTGCTCGAGTTGATCCAGACGACGGGCCGCTGGCGGCGGAACAGGTCGGCAAAGGTCGCGCCCTGGAAGACGTCGCGCTCCAGCCAGTCGTTGAGGTTGCTGCGGTCGTTCAGGCCGCCTGCAAACAGCCGCATCAGGTTGGTCGGGTTGAGCAGGCTGAAACGCAGGCCGGCCTCGCCGTCGCGCAGCAACACCTTCTCGCGGAACGCCTTCAGGCCTTCGGGGCCATGCAGGCCGAAGTAAGCGGCGGTCAGCGAACCACCCGACACGCTGGTGATGAAGCCGACATCGTCCAGCAGGCTGTGGCCGCCCGCCGACGGCTGCTCCCGCAGGCCTTCGAGGACACCATAGGCAAACGCCGCCGCCCGCAGGCCGCCGCCCGAGAAGCTCAACGCCACGACCGTCTCGCTGGCCAGGCTCTGGGGTTCGCGCACGACCGGCTCGGCCACGGCCGGCTTGTTGCGCGGCGGGTTCAGCGGCGCACCGGCGCAGGCGGCCAGCAGCAGGCAGGAGCAGAGCAGCAGCAAGGCGCGCATCGGGCGTTCTCGGCGAGGGGTGGCGGCCGGCGCATTCTGCCGATGCTGCCAAGTGCTGGCTTGCCGCGCCGGACAATCCCCCGACCATGCAACAGCCCGCCCGCTGGATCGCCCACCTCGACATGGACGCCTTCTACGCGTCCGTCGAGTTGCTGCGCTATCCTCAGCTCAAGGGCGAGGCCGTCGTCATCGGCGGCCGCCGGGCCGACGCGCCGCGGCAGCTGGCCGACGGCAGCTGGCGCTACGCCAAGCTGCGCGACTACACCGGCCGCGGCGTCGTCACGACCAGCACCTACGCCGCCCGCGACCTTGGCGTGTTCTCCGCCATGGGCCTGATGAAAGCCGCGCTGCGTGCGCCCGACGCCATCCTGCTGCCGGCCGACTTCGACAGCTACCGCAAGTTCTCGCGCCTCTTCAAGGCCGCGGTCGCCGAGGTCGCGCCCGTCATCGAGGACCGCGGCATCGACGAGATCTACATCGACCTGACCGACGTGCCGGGCGTGCGCGACGCCGTCGGCCACGACCCGCTGGGCGGCGTCAAGGCGGTGGCCCGCGAGATCAAGAACTCGGTCGGCCGCGCCACGGGCCTGACCTGCTCCATCGGCGTCACGCCCAACAAGCTACTCAGCAAGATCGCCAGCGAGCTGGACAAGCCCGACGGCATCACCGTGCTGACGCTGGACGACATCCCCACGCGCATCTGGCCACTGGGCGTGCGCAAGATCAACGGCATCGGCCCGAAGGCGGGCGACAAGCTCGTCAAGCTCGGCCTGGAGACGGTCGGCGACATCGCCGCGGCCGACCCGGCCTGGCTGGTCGAGCAGTTCGGCGAGAGCTACGGCCAGTGGCTGCATGCCGCCTCGCACGGCCGCGACTCGCGCCCCGTCGTCACCCACAGCGAACCGGTGTCCATCAGCCGCGAGACCACGTTCGAGCGCGACCTGCATGCCGTGCATGACCGGGCGCTGCTCGGCGGCATCATGGACGAGCTGTGCGAAAGCCTGTCGCGCGACCTGGCGCGCAAGCGCTACGCGGGCAAGACGGTGGGCATCAAGCTGCGCTTCGAGGGCTTTGTCACCGTCACGCGCGACCAGACGCTGAAACTGCCCGTCACCGGCGCCGCTGACATCCGCCATGCCGTGGGCCTGTGCCTCAAGCGCGTGAAGTTCGACAAGCGGCTGCGGCTGATGGGCGTGCGAATCGGCAACCTCGTGCACGCCAGCGAAGTGCCACCACCTGCGCCGGCCACCGAGCGCGCCAAGGAGCCGGAGCGAGAGAATCTGTCGCTCTTCTGATGAGCAGCGCCACCCCCAACTGGACCTACACCGTCTCGGTCCGCAGCCTGTGCGAGTTCACTGCCAAGCGCGGCAGCCTGGACCGCCGCTTCACGCCCTCGGCCACGTCACTGGAGGGCCAGGCCGGGCAGATGGCCGTGTATGCACGCCGCTCGCCGGGCTACGAGACCGAGCTGCCGCTGGAGGGCCGGTTCGGCCAGCTGCGCGTGCGCGGCCGCGCCGATGGCTATGAGGCCGACGTGAACCGGCTGGAGGAGATCAAGACCATCCGCGGCCCCGTGGAGCTGATCCCCGAGAACCGCCGCGCGCTGCATTGGGCGCAGCTCGAAACCTACGGCGCGCTCATCGCCGCCGATCGCGGCCTCGCCGAGCTGGAACTGGCGCTGGTGTACGTGGACGCCGACAGTCAGAACGAGACCGTGCTGCGCCAAACGCTGACGGCTGCCGCGCTGCAGGCCGGCTTCGAGGCGCGCTGCCACCAGTTCGAGGCCTGGGCCGCGCAGGAGGCGGCACACCGCAATGCGCGTGACACGGGCTTGAACTCCCTGCCCTTCCCGCTCGGCGAACTGCGCCCCGGCCAACGCCTGCTGGCCGAAGCCGTCTACCGCGTCGCCGCCAACGGCCGCTGCCTGCTGGCGCAGGCGCCCACCGGCATCGGCAAGACGCTGGGCACGCTCTACCCGCTGCTGCGCGCCATGCCGCTGCAGCAGCTCGACAAGATCGGCTACATGACCTGCAAGGGCACCGGCCGCATCACCGCGCTGGAGGCTCTGTATGCGTTGCGCGAGGCCGCACCCACCCAGTCGCTGCGCGTGCTGACGCTGGTCGCCAAGGAGCAGGCCTGCGAGCATCCCGACAAGGCCTGCCACGGCGACGCCTGCCCGCTGGCCCACGGCTTCTACGACAACCTGCCCGCCGCCCGCGCCGAGGCCGTGCAGGTGGGCTGGCTGGACGCCGGCGCGCAGCGCCGCATTGCGCTCAAGCATGGCGTGTGCCCCTACTACCTCGGCCAGGAGCTGCTGCGCTGGGCCGACGTCGTCGTCGGCGACGTGCACCACGCGTTCGACCCCTACGGCCAGCTCTACGGCCTGGCGCAGGCGCAGGGCTGGAAGCTGGCGCTGCTGGTGGACGAGGCCCACAACCTCGTCGACCGGGCGCGCGACATGTACAGCAACGGCCTCAGCCTGGCGCGCGTGCGCGAGGCGGTTGCCGCGGCACCTGCCAGCCTGCGGGCGCCGCTGCGCCGCCTGGCCAACGAGCTGGCCAGCCTCGGTCGCCGCCAGGCCGACGACTACCAGCCGCTGCCGGTCGTGCCCGACGCGCTCTCCGAGGCGCTGCAGCGCGTCAACGTCGCACTCGGCGAACACGTGCAGAACCACCCGCTCGACGTCGGGCCGATGCTGCAGTTTTACTTCGAGGTGCTGGGCCTGCTGCGCCTGCTGGAACGCTTCGACACCCACTCGCTGTGCGACCTGCAGCGCAGCGCCGCCGCACCGCGCGCCACGCCGGCACTGGACGCGCCGCGCAACCTCTCGCTGCTCGGCGATGAGGCCGATGACGCCGATGAGGACGACCCCGGCGACGGCCGCGAGGTGCTGCTGTCCGTGCGCAACATCGTGCCCGGCGCGTTCCTGAAAGAGCGCTTCGAAGGGGTCAGCAGCGTCACGCTGTTCTCGGCCACGCTCGGTCCGCCGGACTACCAGCGCCACCTGCTCGGCTTGCCCGACGACACGGCCTGGATCGACGTGCCGGCGCCCTTCCCGCCCGAGCACCTGACCGTGCGCATCGCCGATCGCCTCTCGACCCGCTACGACCACCGCAGCGCGTCGCTGACGCCGCTGGTCGACCTGCTCGCCACGCAGTTCAACGAGCACCCGGGCAACTACCTCGCTTTCTTCAGCAGCTTCGAGTACCTGGAGCAGGCGGCCACGCGGCTGGCGCTGCGTCAGCCGCAGGTGCCGCAGTGGAGCCAGTCTCGCGCGATGAGCGAGGCCGCGCGCCGCGCCTTCCTGGACCGCTTCGTGCCGGACGGCCGCGGCATCGGCTTCGCCGTGCTGGGCGGCGCCTTCGCCGAGGGTGTGGACCTGCCCGGCACGCGCCTCATCGGCGCCTTCATCGCCACGCTCGGCTTGCCGCCGGTGTCGCCGCTGCAGGACCAGGTGCGCGAGCGGCTGGACGCGATGTTCGGCGCCGACCACGGCTACGCCGATTTGGTGCCTGGCATGCAGAAGGTCGTGCAGGCCGCCGGCCGCGTGCTGCGCTCGGTGGATGACCGCGGCTGGGTCTGGCTGCTGGACAGGCGCTACCGCCGGCCCGAAGTGCGCTCGCTGCTGCCGGCGTGGTGGCAGGTCCAGCCCGCGGCGCGGCGTTGAACGGCCTGCGCTGGGCTCCCGCGGCGCGCGCGACAAAAGTCGCAAGATCCGGCAGTGTCCCGCGCCATTTGTATGGGGATGTTGCCGCCCGTCTCGTCCGGCTGCACCCGGTAACCGCCGCCGCAGCGGGCCGTGCCACGCTAGCGGTATATGAGCCCCCTTCGCACCGTCGGTTTTCTGTCCTGCGAGAAAGCGTCGGACCTTGCCAGTCTGGGCACGCTTGCCGCGCTCGCCGCCCTGCTGGCGCTGGCCGGCTGTGGCGGCGGTGGGAGTTCCGAGCCGAGCGGCTCCGCCGTCCCCACGCCGATCGCGCCGCCCAGTCCCACGCCACCGCCCGTGTCCGCGGGCAGCCGCGTGACCTGCAACCTGGCCAATTTCCAGGCCGACATGCTGGCGGCCGTCAACGCCCATCGCCGCGCCGGCGCCAGCTGCGGCGCGCGGGGCAACTTCCCTGCGGCAGCCGAGCTGGTCTGGAACGACGCCCTCACCCAGGCCGCCGTCGTGCACAGCGACGACATGGTCGCCGGCAACTTCTTCAGCCATACCGGCAGCAACGGCAGCACCGTCGGTGACCGCGTCACCGCCGCCGGCTACGCCTGGCGCGGTGTGGGCGAGAACATCGCCGCCGGCCAGGCCAGCGTCGCCGTCGTCGTGGGCGGCTGGATGAAGAGCGATGGCCATTGCGCCAACATCATGAACGCGGCCTTCCGCGACATCGGCGTGGCCTGCGTGGCGGGCAACGCGAACACCACGTACCGCACGTACTGGACGCAGGACTTCGGTACGCCGCGCTAGGCTCGGCGCGCCCCGCGCGCAGCTGCGCACGACGAGCGGCTAGGCAAAAACACGCACCCGAGAAGCTCTCCGGACGGCTACGCTCCTCCACATCGATGGACCTCCAGGAGCCTGCTGTGAAACGCGTCATCGGCCTCGGCGGCATCTTCTTCAAAGCCAAGGACCCGAAGGCGCTGGGCGACTGATATCGCCAGCATCTGGGCATGGACGTAACCGACTGGGGCGGCGTGGCGTTCCGCTGGGCCGATGACAGCCCCACCGGCACGACGATCTGGAGCCCGTTCAAGGGCGACACCCAATACTTCGCGCCGAGCTCCGCCCCCTTCATGATCAACTTCCGCGTCGCGGACCTGCACGCGCTGCTGGCCGCGCTGCGCGCCGAGGGCTGCGACGTGCAGGACAAGGTGGACGAGTCCGAATACGGCAAGTTCGGCTGGGTCGTGGACCCCGAGGGCAACAAGGTCGAGCTCTGGGAGCCGCCGGCGGGCCGCTGACGCGTCGGGCGCCAAGCGCGAGGGCGGATTCGAACGGGCCGCCACTTGTTTCTGACGGTTCCTGCCGGCTTTGGCGCCGCTCAGCACCCTCCAGCGCCGCCACGCCCTCCCAACTGATTGAGAATCTAGGGGGTACGCCCTGCGCCCGGCGCAACCACGCGAGTCATTTCACGGACCTTCGCATCCGCCCTGCCAATTACGCCTCAGGATGACCTTCCAAGACCCGGCCCCCGGCCCGACCCGCAGCCCCGCCGCCCTCACAACGCCGGCCATCGACCCGTTGCAACAAGGCCTGGCGCTGTTCCACGCCACCACGCCCGACTACCGGCGCGCGGCCGGCTGGTTTCAGGTTGCCGCCCAGGCCGGGGACACGGACGGGCTCGCCATGTTCGGCCTGTGCCAGCTGGAAGGCCTGGGGTTGCCCGCCAACGCCGTGGAAGCGCGGGCGCTGCTGGAACGCGCTGCGGCGGGCGGCAGCGCCATCGGCCGCTTCCAGTTCGGGCGGGCGCTGTTGACGGGCCGGGGTGGGCCGGCCGACGAGGCGCGCGGTGTGGCCGCCTATCTCGCCGCCGCGGCTATGGGCCATGCCGAGGCCACGCTGAACCTCGCCAACTGCCTGTATGCCGGTGTCGGCTGCCTGCCCGACCGCCTGGCGGCGAAGGCGCTGTACCTGCGCAGCCGCACGCTGGGTTGCCAGTTGCGCGTGCAGGGCGTGCGCCTGCAACGCCGCGAGTTGAAGGCGGTGCGCACGCTGGCGCAGCGCTTCGCCGACCCGAACCGGTTGATCTTCCTGTTCGGTGAGCGCCAGCGCCAACTGTCCCTGCTGCAGGCCCCGACGCAGCCAGCCCCGCTCCAGCGTTCTCGCGCCGGGCAGGCAGCGGCCGCACTCCGCTGGCGGCAGGCCGGCCGATTGGCCGTGGGCGTGGTGGCCGCGATGGCGGGCACGTTGAAGCAGTACCTGCGTCCGGCGTCGCGTGATGCCGGGCCGACGACGCTCAGCTTCTGAGGCACGGTGCTGCTCAAGCCGCGCGCCTGAACCCTAACCGTCGGTCCCCAAGCTGACCCGCAGCTTCTTCGGCAGCTTGGCCGCCACCAGCTCGTGGGACCGCTTCACCAGCGCCTTCAGCTCGGCCAACGGCAGCGCCTTCGGATCGGACACCGCCACCCAGTGAAACCGCGCGGCATACGGCGCCGGCGCGAAGCCGGGCAGGCCGGTCAGCTCCAGGAAGCGGTGCTCGTCCACCTTGAAGCTGCAATGCGTCCAGGTGCCCGGATGCGGCCCGCCGACGAAGAACATCTTGCCGCCGACGCTGACGACCCAGTCGCAGCCCCACTTGATGTCCTGCGTGGCGCCGGGCAGTTGCGTGGCGAAATCAGCCAGCGCTTTGAAGCTCATGTCAGTTCTCCATTGCACGCCGCGGGGCCGAGCGCCGGGCGGCGGCCACCCAACCCGTACATTCTGGCCTGCCATGCGCCGCACCCGCCTGCCCTCCCTGGATGCCTTGCTCGCCTTCGAGGCCTGCGCCCGCCTGGGCAGCTTCGAGGCCGCCGCGCACGAGCTGGCGCTGACGGCCAGCGCCGTCGCCAAGCGGCTGGCGGGGCTGGAGGAACGGCTGGCGCAGGAGCTGCTGACCCGCGGCGCCAAGGGCCCCGTCCTGACGCCGGCCGGCCACGAGTACCTGCCCCAGGTGCGTCAGGCGCTGGCGCTGCTGCAGGCCATGCCGCTGCACCAGCGCGCCAGCCAGCAGCGGGAGCGCCTGCGCGTGACTTCCACGCCCACCTTTGCACGCCAGGTGCTGGTGCCCGCCCTGCCCGGCTTCACGGCCGCGCACCCGCAGCTCGAGCTCGAGCTGACACTGTCCGTGCCGCTGCTGGCCGAGGGCGACGCCGGCGCGGACGCCGAGATCCGCCATGGCGCGGTGCCGGACGACATCGCCCTGGCCCAGGTGCTGCTGCGCGACCGCCTCACGCCGCTGGCCGCGCCCGCCCTGCTGGCGCGCCACGCGCCGCTGCGCATGCCCGCCGACCTGCTGGCGCTGCCCTTGCTGCGCACGCCGCTGCAGCCCTGGGCGCCCTGGCTGCGCGCCGCGGGCCTGACCGACGCGCCGGAGCCCGACGACGGCCCGCGCCTGGTCGACCTGGGCCTCACGCTGGCCGCCGCGCTTGCCGGCCAGGGCGTCGTGCTGGCGCGGCTGAGCCTGGCCAGGCACGAGCTGGCCGAGGGCCGGCTGGTGCAGCCGTTTGCGCTGACCGTGCCGGCCGAGCGGCACTACGGGTTGGCGGTGCACCGGCCCAGCGCCGCGGCCGAGGCCTTCGCGGCCTGGCTTCACGGTCACTGCCGGGCGCTGCAGGACGGGCAACTGGAAAACTCTTCCGCCGCCCACTGAGGTTTTTTCCGGCGCACCGGCGGCACTGCGGGCCTAGCATCGCGGCCATCTCCAAGCAGCCTTTGCCGCCGTGCCCGTCATCACCTGCATCGAAGACCTGCGCCAGCTCGCCGAAAAGCGCGTGCCGCGCATGTTCTACGACTACGCCGACTCCGGCTCCTGGACCGAAACCACCTACCGCGCCAACGAGAGCGACTTCCGCGCCATCAAGCTGCGCCAGCGCGTGGCCGTCAACATGGAAGGCCGCAGCACCGCCGTCAAGATGGCGGGACAGGACGCGAAGATGCCCGTGGCCATCGCGCCCGTCGGCCTGACCGGCATGCAGCACGCCGACGGCGAGATCCACGCGGCGCGGGCGGCTGAGAAGTTCGGCATCCCGTTCACGCTGTCGACGATGAGCATCTGCTCCATCGAGGACATCGCCGAGCACACGTCGTCGCCGTTCTGGTTCCAGCTCTACATGATGCGCGATCGCGAGGCGATGACCCGGATGATCGACCGGTGCAAGGCTGCCAAGTGCTCGGCGCTGGTGCTGACGCTGGACCTGCAGGTCATCGGCCAACGCCACAAGGACCTGAAGAACGGCCTCACCGCGCCCCCCCGGCCCACGCTGGGCAACCTCATCAACCTCGCCACCAAGCCGCGCTGGTGCCTGGGCATGCTGGGCACGAAGCGCCACACCTTCCGCAACCTCGTGGGTCATGTGAAGGGCGTCAGCGACATGCGGTCTCTCTCGGCCTGGACGAACGAGCAGTTCGACCCGCGCCTGTCCTGGGCCGACATCGCCTGGGTCAAGGAGCAGTGGGGCGGCAAGCTGATCCTGAAGGGCATCATGGAAGTGGAAGACGCCAAACTGGCCGTGCAGGCAGGGGCGGACGCCATCGTCGTCAGCAACCACGGCGGGCGGCAGTTGGACGGCGCGCCGAGCAGCATCCACGCGCTGCCGGCCATCGTCGCGGAGGTGGGCTCGCAGATCGAGGTGTGGATGGACGGCGGCATCCGTTCCGGCCAGGACGTGCTCAAGGCCTGGGCGCTCGGCGCACGCGGCACGATGATCGGCCGCGCGATGGCCTATGGCCTGGGCGCGATGGGCGAGGAAGGCGTGAGCAAGGCCCTGGCCATCCTGCACAAGGAGCTGGACGTGACGATGGCCTTCTGCGGGCACACGCGGCTGACGAACGTGACGCGCGACATCCTCGTGCCGGGCACCTACCCGACGGCCTGAGCAGCGGCTTCCTGACCCGCTCGGCCGGCGTGCCGCTCGAAGTGCAATCGGTCGTGCCAGACGCCGCCCAGCTCGAAGCTCCGCAGCGAGCGGCCGTACTCGCGGAAGCCGTTGCGCAGCAGCACCTTCACCGAGCCCTCGTTGCCGACGCGCGCCGTGGCCTCCAGCCGCTGCAGGCCCAATGTGCCGAAGGCCTTCTCCAGCACCAGACGCACCGCCTCGCTGGCGTGGCCGCGGCCACAGGCCTGCTCGGCGATGCGGTAGCCGAGATCGGCGCATTGGAAGTGCTTGCGCCGGACCGCAGCGAGGTTCACCCGGCCGACCAGTTCGCCGGCCTCGGTGCGGATGAGGAACTGGTAGCCCTTGTCCTCCGCCGCATCCCGCTCGGCCAGCGCGATGGCGGCGCGCACGCCGTCCGGCGAGTAGTAGCCGTTGGGGCGCGAGTTGACGCGGGCCTCGAAGAAGGCGCGGTTGTCGGTCTCGAAGCGCAGCAGTTCGTCGGCGACGTCGGGGCCGGGCGCGAGCAGTCGGAGGCGGGTCATGGGCGTCGCATTTGAACAGCTGTGAGGCGCCGTGGGAGCAGTGGGAGCCGTTAGGCTGCGGTGCAAGGAGGCATCCATGCGCCCGATCCGATTCGCCGGCCTGCTGGCCGCGCTGCCGCTGCTGGCCGCCCTGGCCCAGCCGCCCGCCCCGTCCGGCCCAGCCATCGACGCCGAGGCGGCGCGGTTGATGCATGCCACCGAGGCGCAAGGTCTGGCCCTCGCGGTCATCGACGACGGCCGTGTCCGCCACGTCGGCGCCTACGGCAAGCGCAACGCGGCCGGCGAGCCGCTGCTGCCGGACACGGTCATGTACGGCGCCTCGCTGACCAAGGCGGTGTTCGGCTACTGGGTCATGCAGCTCGTCGACGAGGGCAAACTGGACCTGGACCGGCCGCTCGCCGCCTACCTCGACCGACCGCTGCCCGACTACCCCACCCTGTTGACGTCCCACTCGTGGCGGCACCTGGCGAACGAGCCGCGCTGGCGCAAGCTCACGGCGCGCATGCTGCTGACGCACAGCAGCGGCTTCGCCAACTTCGCCTTCCTGGAGCCGGACCGACGGCTGCGCATGCACTTCGACCCCGGCACGCGCTACGCCTACTCGGGCGAGGGCCTGATTCTGCTGCAGTTCGTGCTGGAGCGCGGCCTCGGCTTGGACGTCGGTGCCGAGATCCAGCGCCGTGTGTTCACGCCGTTAGGCATGACACGCACCAGCCTGATGTGGCGCGCCGACTTCAGGCCCAACCTCGCCGATGGTTGGACGTTGGACGGCAAGGTGGAACCGCACGACGAGCGCAGCAAGGTGCGCATGGCGGGCTCGATGGACACGACCATCGCCGACATCGCGCGCTTTGCCGCCGGCTACGTCAATGGCGAGGGCCTGTCGCTCGCTGGCGCGGCGGCGTTGACGCAGGCGCATCTGCCGATCACGACCGCCACGCAGTTCCCGACATTGCAGCCCGAGCTGCCGCCGGCCCAACGCCGTGCCGACCTCGCCGCGGGCCTTGGCGTCGTCGTCTTCGACGGGCCGCAAGGCACCGGCTTCTTCAAGGGCGGCCACAACGACAGCACCGGCAACACGTGGGTGTGCGTGAAGGCCGGCAAGCGCTGCGTCGTCATCCTGTCCAACGACGTGCGTGCCGAGCGCGCCTTTCCGCGGCTGGTCGAGTTCATCCTCGGCGAGACCGGCGCGCCGTGGCGGTGGGAGTACGGCGAAATGGCGGTCGTGCGCTGACCGAGGCCGCCGGCAGGATGCCTCGATGCGCGTCAACGGCCGGCCGCGTCCACCAAGGCCTGGGCTTCGGCCGCCGTGACCGGACCCTCGCCCGGCAGCTCGACGACGATCAGATAGCCGGCCAGGTCGGCGCGTGCGCCGGCGGCCGCGTAGGTCTGCGCCAGCGTGAGCTGGCGGCTTGCGAGCAGGCGGCCGGTGGCCGGGTCCCAGTCCTCGCTGGAGATCATGCAGCCCTGCTGCGGCGTGCCGGGAAAGTAGCTCGCGCCCGTGTAGTAGGCCGGGTTGAGGGTCGTGCCATGGACAAGCAGTTCATCGCGCCCCGCGCGGCCGGCGAGCCAGGCTTCCCGGATGGGCGGCCACGCCCGCCAGCTCTCCGGCAGGTAGCTGTCGTAGACCGCCTCGCTCCATTCGGCGCTGGCGGCGCTGGGGGCGATCTCGGCATGCTCGAACTCCGCGACCTTCGCCTCGATGGGCAACTTGCTGTGCAGATACGGCGTGGGGCCGATGTTGGGGTTGGTGGCCGTGCCGGCGCCGACGATGGTGAACACGCCCTGCGGCGTGTTGCCGTTGGTGATCGTGCCGGGCAGGCCGGTGCGCGCCAGCGCCAGCTGTGGCGACGCGAAGAGGCGACCGGCAGCGTCGCGCACGAAGCGGCCGTCGGCGCTGCGCACGAGCACCAGGCCCATCTGCTGCCGGCCCGGGCGCTGCAGGCTGACGATGACGGGCAAGCCCGGTCGCAGTGGCGCGGCAAGCAGGTCGGCCAGCGGCGGCGGCGCGGCAGCCGATGGCCGCAGTTGCAGCGTCAGCGCAGTGAGCCGCGCGTCGTCGGCCCATTGGGGGAACTGCTGCGGCACCAGCAGGCGCAGGCGCTCGGCGGCGCCGGGGTCGGCCCGCAGCAACGTGTTGGCGGCGATGGCGAAGGGCTTGCTCGTGGTCAGCTGGGGCAGCAGCGGCCAGATCAGCGGCGCCGACTCCGCCGCGTACAGCGTGTGGGCGGCGGTGAGCAGCGCGCGCTGGGTCTCGGCATCGCGCTGGCCCAGCGTGGGCAGCGCTTCCAGCAGCAGCGGCCGGGCGGCAGGAACCTCGGCGTTGTACTGCGCGACGAGATCAAAGAGCCTGGGCAGCGCCGCGTCGCGCTCGGGGCCGGGCGGCAAGGCGATGCGGGCCCGGATGTCGGCGACCGCGGCCTCGCGCAGCGCGCGCTCGCCGTCGACCGAGGTGGCCGGCCAGCTGAAGTCGCCCGGCTGCAGCGCAAGCAGCTCTGCCGCGCTGTAGCGCTTTTCAGCGGCGGGCTTCTCTTGCGGCCTCAGCGGCGCGCAGGCTGCGAGCAGCAACGCGGCAACCAGAACAAGCAGGTGGCGAAGGCTCATGGGCTCAGCAGATGCAGGGCATTGGCGACGCGGCGCAGCGCGGGCTCGTTGAAGGGGCGCGGCAGGCGCGATTCGCCACCGATCAGCAGCGTGGACGAACCGCCGCCGTCGAGATTGAAGGCCTGCTCGGCACCAAGCTCGCGCAGCAGTTCGGCCGTCTGCGCGAGCGTCAGACCCTTGACCGCACCGCGACGCCCGGCCGCCATGAGCACGATGAGATGCCGGCCGCTGGCGTCCAGGCCGACGGCCGTGCGCGGATGGGTGTGGGCGCAGTGGTTGGCGCAGGTCGCATCGTCGGCGGGCGTGCGGGCGCGGCCATCACGCACCAGCCACGGCGTGCCGCTGACGGCCAGCGTCCAGCCCGTCTCGGGCACGGTGGGTGCGTCGAAGCGGATCGTGCAGCGGACTGGCGGTTCACTGCAGGCCAGCAACGGGTCGCTGGCCGGCTTGGCCAGCCTGAGCAGCGCCGGCCACGGCTGGCCGTCGGACACGGTCAGCCCGCGCGGGCGGAACTCGCGATCGAAGAAGGAGGCGTTGATGCTCGCCAGTGCGCCGCGGCTGCTGGGCATCTGGTCCAGCGGCAGGCCAGCATCGGCCGGGGGCGACAGCGTCACGCGCACCCGCGTGAGGTCCACGCGCAGTGCCTGCACATCGCTGTCGGGCCAGGGCGCCCAGGCGCGGTGTGCCAGGCCCGGCGCCAGCGGCTGCCAGGCGTCCGGCAGCGGCGCGACCGTGGCACAACCGGCCAGGGCCAGCAGCAGGGATGCCAGGATCGGTCGCAGACTTCGCATGCGGCCATGCTAACGGGCGGCTGCAGGACACCGGCCGCAGCGAGGCGAGGCGATCATGGGCGTGTCGAAAACCGATGGCATCGTTCGTCGTCTGATTGGCGACCTTGCCGACCTCCCCCACCCAAGGACCTCCGATGAAAGCCCTGCCCCTGCTGGCCTCCGCCCTGTTTGCCACCACCGCGCTTGCCGCACCGGTGACGTACGAGATCGACCCGACGCACACCTACCCGAGCTTCGAGGCCGACCACATGGGCCTGTCGGTCTGGCGCGGCAAGCTCAACAAGAACAGCGGCACGGTCATCTACGACAAGGCCGCTGGCAGCGGCAGCGTCGACGTGCAGATGGACCTGGCCAGCATCGACTTCGGCCTGGACGCGATGAACGCCTGGGCGCGCGGCAAGGATTTCTTCAACGTCGAGAAGCACCCGAACGCCACGTTCAAGGGCCGCTTTGATGGCGCTGCCGGCGGCGCGCCGGGCAAGCTGGTGGGCGAGCTGACGCTGAATGGCAAGACCCGGCCCCTGACGCTGACCCTCCACCAGCTCAAGTGCATCCCGCACCCGCTGCACAAGCGCGAGCTGTGCGGCGCCGACGCGTCAGGCAACTTCAACCGCGAGGACTTCGGCCTGGCGGCGGGCAAGGACTGGGGCTTCAAGATGGATGTGAACCTGCGCATCCAGGTCGAGGCTTTGGCGAAAGAGTAGCCCCCTGGTCCGGCCTCGCGTCGCTGAACGCGAGCGAGTCCAGCCGGTCCCCCGCTGGGGACGGCGATGCTTGCGGCAAAGAGCCGCAAGCACATCGTCCAACGCGGGCCGGCTTGGGGCGGCCCGGCGCCTGACCTGCACGGGCGGCGTTACTTCACGCCCATCTCGTCGAGCAGGCGCGTCGTCTTGTCCACCGTGCTCATCTGCCACAGCATGTAACGCGAGTCCACGCAGATGCTGCGGACCATCTTCGGGTTGAAGTCCCAGTCGGAGATGACGGCGTCCAGCGTGCCGTCGAACAGCAGGCCCACCAGCTCGGCTCGTCTGTTCAACACGGGCGAGCCGGAGTTGCCGCCGGTCGTGTCCAGCGTGGCCAGGAAGTTCACGGGCACGGAATCCAGGCCCTTCACGTAGTACTTGCCGAAGTTGCGCGCCTTGATGGCGGCGAGCTGCTCGGCCGGCGCATTGAACTCGCCGCCGGCCTCCGTCGGGCCCTTGTGCTTGGCGGGAATGCCGCGCAGCGTCGTGAAGGCCTGCCAAGTGCTGCCGTCGGCGCCGGGGTCACGGCCCTGAACCTTGCCGAAACTGATGCGCAGCGTGCTGTTGGCATCAGGGTAGACGGCTTCGCCGCGGCTGGCGTGGTAGTCGATCAGCGCCTGCTGCACGCCGGCGTAGGCCTTCTGCAGCTTGCCGGCCAGCTCCTTGTCACGGTTCTCGCGACGCTCGTCGTCTGCATACAGCGCCACCGCGGCCTTGATGAAGGCGTCGTCGCTGGCCTTGAAGGCCGCGACGTCCTTGTCCAGCCAGGCCATGCGGGACGTGCTGTCGGACAGCTTGCTGCCGGCGTAGAGCTTGTCGAGCTGCGCGCGGATGCCGGCTTCGTCCTGGCCGGCCTTCAGGCCCAACGTGTTCAGCCATGCGGCGTTCAGCGTGTCGGCCGGCTGGGCGAGGTATTGCGCCAGAAAGTGGGCGACAAGGTGCTTGTCGGTCTGTTCGTCGTAGCGGCGGTCCAGCGACTGCTGGGCGGCCTTCAGCCGCGGCAGGTCGCGCTCCTGGTAGCCGCTCTTGCGCTCGGTGTCGGGCTTGGCGCGCTGTTCGGCGATCTCGTAGAGCTGGCGCGCCGAATTCAGCAATGCCGGCGACATGAAGTTCATCAGCAGTTCGTCGCGCGTGATGCGCTGGCGCTCGGCGATGAGGCTCTCGGTGGCAGCCACGTCCGCGCCATAGCGCGCCTGGCGTTTGGCGTCGGCGCCGACCCAGGCCTTGAGCTTGTCGAACTCGGCCTGCTTGCGGGCGAGGATGTCGCTGCCGTCGTAGCTCTGCTGCTGGCCTTCGAGGTTCTTGTGGTAGTTCTGCAGGCCCTGCATGCGCGCGGCCATCTTGATCTCGCCGTCACGGCGGCCGGCCGTCTCGGCCTTGATGATGGCGATGGATTCGCCCATGGCCTTGGTCTGCGCCGGCTGCTGCCAGCCGAACGCGAAATCGACTTCGGTGGGCAGGCGGTGGCGGTTGGTGCGGCCCGGGTAGCCGGCCACCATGACGAAATCGCCGTCGTTCAGCGGGCTGGTCTTGGGCGACGCCACCTTCAGGTGGTGCTTGGGCGCGTAAGGCTTGTTGTCCTTGCTGAAATCGGCCGGCTTGCCGTCCGGGCCGACGTAGGCGCGGTAGAAGCTGTAGTCGCCGGTGTGGCGCGGCCACATCCAGTTGTCGGCGTCACCGCCGAACAGGCCCACGCCGGTGGCCGGCGCATGCACCAGGCGCACGTCGCGGATCTCGAGCTGCTTGATGAGCTGGTACTGCAGTCCGGCGAAGAACGGGTAGACGTTGCAGCGATGGCCGGCGTCGGCCTCGCAGGCGGCGACGAGGCGCTTCTCGCCCGCCTCGATGGCGTCGGTACGGGCCTTGCCGGTCAGCGCCAGCGTCTTGGCGTTCAGGATGTCGGCCGACACGTCCTTCATGTCGACGGTGACCAGGATGCGGCTGCCCGGCGCGGCGGGCAGTTCGTCGGCCAGCGTCGTCGCGTAGAAGCCGTTCTTCAGCAGGTCGCGGTCGGGCTTGGAGTTGTACTGGATGCTGCCGTAGGCGCAGTGGTGGTTGGTGACCACCAGGCCCTGCGGCGACACGAAGCTGGCCGTGCAGCCGCCAAGCGACACGACCGCACCCATCGGGAAGGCGGTCAGGTCGTTGAGCTTGCGGGGGTCCAGCGCCAGGCCACCGGCCTTCAGCGGCTTGGCGATCTGGGGCAGTTGCTTGGGCATCCACATGCCTTCGTCGGCATGGGCGGTGACGACGGCCAGCGCAGCGGCGGCCAGCAACGTGAGGGAATGACGGTTCATGGAGCGGTTCGGCAGAAGGCGAAACCGCGAGCGTAACCGTGGGAGGCCAGCGCCCCCGAGTGTGGAAAGACAGGCTTCGGCCCCGGGAAAGCCCCCGGTCAGCTAGGTGACCCGTTGCGCATTCGCGGGCCGAGCGCCGGGCCGCTCGCAAGCCGGCCCGCCTTGGACGATGTGCTCGGCACTCAAAGCGGCGAGCATCGCCGCCCCCTTGGGGGACCGACCGGGCGGCGCCCGCGTTCAGTGACGCGAGACCGGGCGAGGGACTTCAATGCACCAGGCCGATCCATTCGCCGGCGGCCTGGTAAGCCTCGAAAAGATCTGCGGACAGCTCGCGCAGCCCCGGGTGGCGGCTGCCGTGGCCTTCGGCCAGGCACTCATGGGCGTACTGGCGGTCGTACAGCATGCGTGTCGGGTTGATGGCCAGCCCGGCGTCGTTCATCAGCTGGCCGAAGCGCAGCAGGTCGGCGGTAGCGACCGGGCCGTTGGTGGCGCCCGCCACCGTCAGGCCCAGCGCGCGGATGTCGCCCAGGTGCACGCCCTGCGCGATCTTCAGGCCCGTGTCCTGCTGCCAGGCGTGGCCCGGGTCGCCCAGGCCGCGGGGTTCATCGGCGGGGATGGGGATCAGGTGCAGGGGGATGAGCATGTCAGTACCGCCCGGCCGCCCGAAGGCACTGACGCGCCCCCTCGGGGGGCAGTGAAAGGAGTGAGCGTGGGGGTGGCTTCATCTTGACCTCGGCTGTTGTCGCCATGGTGCCGAGGCCTCGGCAAATCCAAACGCGGATAAAGGGCGAAAAGGCCGCTCTATCCGCCGCTGATGCAGCTCAAGTGAACTGCAGGTCGAGGTCGCCGTGGGCGTAGATGATGACGCCGGTGTCCGTCTGCGTGACGCGGTGGCCGGTGCCGGCAGGCGCCAACTGGTAGTCGCCCTGCTGCAGCAGCACGTCGTCCAGGAAGAGCTCGCCCTGCACCATCAGGCACTCCTCGTCATGGCCGTGGCCGTGCACCGGCACGCTCGCGCCGGGGTCGGCGCGGTACAGCAGTGCGGCCTGGCCGCCGGCCGTCCACAGCACGCGCCGGCGGATGCCTGGCGCGAATTCGGGCCAGCCGGCCTCGCGGTCGCGCACCAGCGTGCGCTCGATGCCGGCGCCATCGGCTTCGCGCACGAAGACATGGGCGCCGTCGGCACTGGTGATGGCCGGCGCGCTGCCCGCGGGCAGCAGCAGGAAGTCGCGCAGGCCCAGGGCCTCGCCGTCGACTTCGGCACTGCCGCGCAAGACGAGGAACTCGCGCGGGCCGCCGGCCGGCAGCGTGAGAACCGCGCCGGCCGGCAGCTCGATGACGCTGGCGGCTCGCGGTTCACCGGGCCGCGGCGCACGGTCGGCCGGCGCACGGTAGAGCCAGCGCTGCTGTGCGCCGCCTTCCAGCGGCTCGGACGAGGACTTGCGGCGGCGCACGGTCACCATGCCGTGTTCGGCCTTCAGCGACTGGGCCAGGCGCTCGCCCAGACGTTCGCCCAAACGGCCCTGCAGGGCCGGCGCCGGTGCGGCCCAGGCGCGTGCAAAGGGTTCGTTCAGCAAGGGGCTCAGATCGTCCTCGTCGTTGCCGGCGTCATGGGTGGGAGGGTTGGTGGACATCGTCTTCATGGCGTCGCCCTCAGGCCGGCAGCGCGTGCGCGCCAGTGTCACC
>Ga0307411_10000033_pt1 | contig 45514 bp, 47 predicted proteins | sample DK1Ometagenome_2_FD_203712 | JGI IMG/M metagenome (GOLD analysis project Ga0307411, IMG submission 203712) | Maize rhizosphere microbial communities from greenhouse at UC Davis, California, United States - DK15-O-1 | ecosystem: Host-associated > Plants > Roots > Rhizosphere > Soil | place: USA...
GTAATTTCTTTGCGAGAATATGTTTCTACGAACTATTTAGACGCCAATGCACTCTCATCCCTTTTCACTTTAATAGTGCAAATTTAAAAAAGTAAAAACTTATAAATTAACTTTGCAAACATAGGAGTACGCCAAGATTTACGCAAGGTTCGCAAAGTTTTAATTAAGCTTTGCGAACCTTGCGTTTTTAACCCTGCGAACTTTGCGGTTAAATTTCTCCTATCTTTATATTATGGAACAATCAAATTTTAAAGTAGACAAGTATTACATTAAAAAAGTAGATACCGATAAAAAGAGTATTTACTGTCATCATGATTTGATGGGAGAATTGCTTGTTCCAACGCATAAACACGATAAAGCACAAATGCTATATGCCGAAGGCGATGTTGTTTTTGTAACTACTGAAACCAAAACTTATTTTTTGCCGGCACGACATTTTATCTGGATTCCGGCAAATGTAGCTCACAGTATTCATCCGAAATCTGAAAATGTGATGATGCGAAATTTGTATTTTCCGGTTGAGAAAAATGAAGAGGAATTTTATCAAAACGAAGGTATTTATCCTGTGAATAATTTACTGCTTCAAATGATGCTCTTTACCAATCAATGGAATGGCGATTTGAAGAAAGGAAGCCCGAATTTTGTAATTGCAAAAGCGATTAAAGCCATTCTTCCGCAAATATGCCTGACCAATTTACCGCTTGAATTGCCTTTGCCAAAAGATCCGCGTTTGGGTAAAATCCTGCGACATATTGAAAATAATTTGGGAGAAACAATTATGTTTGCTGATGTGGCGCATGAATTTGGTTATAGCGAACGCTCTTTGTATCGCTTGTTTCAAAAAGATCTAAAAATGTCTTTCATTCAATATTATACTATTCGCAGAATTTTAAAAGCGATTGAATTGCTGCTTGATAGAAAACTTTCAGTTAAAGAAGTGGCACAAGAAGTAGGTTACAGCAGCGTGCCAACATTTAGTAATACATTCTTTAAAATCTTGGGGCAAAGACCTTCTGATTATTTAAATGGGGAGGATGTTTTGAGGAAAAAATAGAAAGTGAATAATGGCACGCGGATTTGACGGTTTGAACGGGATCTATACAGGTTTTTTTAAAAGCAAGCGATTGTCTGAAGTCCAAAATTTACTTGATAATTTTATTTATTAAAGTAATCCGTGAACATCTGCCCAAATCCGTAAGATCCGTGGGCAATCAATAAATATTCTTGTCCGAAATGAATATGTTATTGACTTTTTAGAATTATCAGTCAACAGAAAAATGCAGGAACTTTGCAGTATCAAATATTTATATATTCATGTTCCTTAAAATAACAAATTCTACAGAAGATTGTTTTCTCAAAATCGCATTACTATTTCTAATTGTATTGACATTTAATAGTTTGCAGGCTCAGGAAATTCATTCGGTTTCTTTGCAAGAGGCTTTGAAACTGGCGAAAGAAAACAATAAAAAAATCCTTAGATCTCAATTAGAGACTACGCTTTCTGAACAAAATATCAAAGAAAGAAAAGAACTCCGTTTGCCGGATATCGAATTAAATGGCGAGTATTCAAGAATTACCAATATTACCGAGTTTAAAGGCAATGGTTTTTTGAATGGTAAAGAAGTCACCAAGGCAATTCCTGAAATTTATCAGGTTAACTCCACTTTTAAAATGCCAATTTATGCTGGAAATAAAATCAATAACGCCATCAAAATTGCCAATCAGGAAAGTGAAATTGCTAAAATAAAAACAGAAAAAACCGAAAATGATATCGAGCTTGAAGTTGTCACGAACTATCTGGCAATTTATAAAATGATGGAACTTCAGAAGATTTTCGAAGAAAACATTAAAGAAGAAAAAAGCCGATTAAAAGAAGTTCAGTCGCTTCAAAAACACGGAACAATAACTAAAAACGAAGTTATTAGAGCCGAATTACAACTTTCAGACCGTGAATTAAGCGCACTTACAAATTCTAAAAACATAAAAATCGCACTTCACGATTTAAAAAATTTGATTCAGCTTCCGGAAAACGAAGAAATTGCGATCGATACAACGACGAATATGGATGAATTAAATGATTTGGATCCGTATGATTTTTATTTGGAAAAAGCTTTTCAGAATGAAGAAATGCGAATGGCAAGCCAGGAATTAAACATCAAAAAAACGGAACTAAAGCTAGTGAAAGGAAATTATCTGCCAACGGTAAACGTTTTCGGAAATTATGGTTTTTACTATCCCAACTACAAATTTTTTCCGCCAAATCCGTATTTGTTCACTTTAGGACAAATCGGTATCGAAGCGCATTTTGATATTTCTGCCTTATATAAAAACAAAACCAAAGTACAACAAGCGAGTACAGAGATCGAATGGCAGCAAATGCAGTCTGAAATTATAAAAGATGAAATTCAGGATAAGCTGTTTAAAGAACATACTCAATATCAGGAAATTCTTGAAAAATTTGTGGTTGTCGATAAAGCTTTGGATTTGGCCAATGAAAATTACCGAATTGTAAAGCTTAAATATCTCAATCAATTGGTTTTAATAACCGAAATGGTAGATGCGGATAATGCGTTGCTTCAGGCGAAATACAATAAAATTTCTACAAGATTAGATGCAATATTGAAACATTATGAACTGCTACATACGGCGGGGATTATGCCTCAGAGTTAGACTTTAGAGGCAAGAAGTTAGAAGCAAGAGAAGAAGTTAGAATATAGAGAATAGAAAATAGACAACAAAAGATATAGAGTTTATGGTTAAGATAAAGAATGAAACTAGAAGAAACAGAACGTTTCATATATTAATAACGATTATTGCGAGTGCACTTGTAATAAGCGGAATCACTTTGGGGATTTGGTTTTATGTGTTCAATAGCAACCACGAAGAAACCAATGATGCGCAGGTAGAACAATATGTAACGCCAATCATGTCGCGAATTACAGGTTATGTACAGGAAGTTCGTTTTGAAGAAAATCAGTTTGTGCACAAAGGCGATACTTTGGTCGTAATTGACAATCGAGAATATAAATCAAAATTGAATGTGGCTCTTGCCGATGTTCAAAGTGCGAAACAAAGCAGCGTTGTGGCGCAGAAAAATGTGGCGACAACGGCAATTTCAACTGTTATTGGCGAATCACAATTGGCTGGAGCCAAAACCAATCTTTGGAAAACAAAATTAGAATACGAACGTTACCAGGCTTTGGTAAAAGAGGAAGCGGCAACTTCTCAGCAATTAGAAAAAGTAAAAGCAGATTACGAATCGGCACAAGCGCATTATAAAGAAATGCAAGATCGAATTCAATCTTCTAATTTAAGTACTTCGCAAGCGCAGGCCAATGTTCCTACGGCACAAACTATTATAGAATCGAAACAGGCTGTGGCAGATAATGCGGCGCTATTTCTCTCATACACCATAATTACCGCACCTTACGACGGTTGGGTTGGAAAAAGAATTTTGCAGCAGGGACAAATGGTAAAAGAAGGGCAATCGCTGCTTTCGATAGTTAGCAAAGAAAAATGGATTACAGCCAATTTTAAAGAAACGCAACTACAATATTTAACCGTGGGTCAGGAAGTTAAAATCGAGGCCGATGCTGTAAATAATAAAGAATTTACGGGAGTTATTAAATCATTATCTCCGGCAAGCGGCGCCCGATTTTCGTTATTGCCTCCGGATAATGCGACAGGAAACTTCGTAAAAATCGAACAAAGAATTCCGGTTAGAATTCAGTTGAAAGAAACCGATAAACAAGTCGACTTTTTAAGAGCTGGAATGAACATCACGGTTATCGCAGAACACCAATAAAATGGAAGATAAAAGTATTTTTAAATCCTGGGTTCCAAAATGGGCAATTATTATTATTTTATTTGTCTGTTTGCTGCATTCCATGATTTTATTGGGAGTTTATACTTCAAACGTAACGTACGCGGCTAGTTTTCTGGATATTGAGCCCGAAGATTTGCAGTTTGCGATGTGCGTAACTTACGGAACTTTGCTGGCCACGATTTTAATAGAAAGCCGATTTTCGAGTTTTTTCCCTGCAAAAAATTATCTGATGGCGGTTTATTCCTTAATCGGAATTACAATTGTTTCGTCGGCCTACATTACCAATTTTTACGTCTTTTTATTGTTGCGCGTTCTCGAAGGAATTTTAATGGCGCTTCCGGTAATTACGATCAGACAATTGTTGATTGAGCAGTTTCATTCTAAAAATGCCATTATAATTGGTTTCTCCTTTTATTACGGTTCGCTATTATTATCAACGCCTTTTATAATGAATATTGCCGTTTGGTTTCTGGATCATTACGATTGGAAATACATGCTGTATGTTTCGGGCGGACTTCAGGTTTTGAATGTTTTTTTAATTCTGGTAACTTTTCGCGGACATAGAATCACAAAGAAAATTCCGTTGTACCAAATCGACTGGATGAGTTATATTTTGGTTTTAACGGCCATTCTCTGTGGTGCTTACTTTTTTGTTTATGCCGAAAAAAAATATTGGTTTGAATCTTCTCAAATGGTTCTAATGCTCATTATTGCATTGATTACCGGAGGATTATTCATTTTTAAAGAGCTTTTGGTAAAAAGACCAACCTTTGATTTTGAAGTTTTTAAGTATGCCAATCTGCGAATTGGATTTTTATTGTTTTTCCTTTTTTACATCAGCAGAGCAACGTTAAGCCTTTGCCATTCGGCCATGTTTTCGATTTGGAATTGGGATCCGTCGCGTGTTGCGGGCGTGCAATACATCAACGGATTAGGAAATGTAATCGGGTTAATTCTGGCGGCTTATTTTCTAATGAAATCTGTTTCGACAAAAATTATTTTTATCATTGGTTTTTCGCTAATTGCGTTGTTTCACTTTTGGTTTACCTTTCTTTTTGTGCCGGATGTGGCGCTGTCAGATATTATCATTCCGTATGTTTTACAAGGCATTGGAGTTGGGTTTTTATTTGTTCCCCTGATTTTGTTTACCACATCGTCCGTTCCCGCAAAGATGGCGGTTTCATCTGGAATTGTCGGCGTTTCAGGACGTTTTTGGGGAAGTACAATTGGATTTTGCGTAATGCAGAATGCGATGGTATTTTTAAACAAAAAACACTTTTTAAAATTAAGTCAATTTGTAACCGGCGAAAATCCCCAAGCGCAACAAACAATCGCTTCAACAGCCCAAAGTTTTGCGGCAAAAGGTTATTCGCTTGACGAATCAAATACATTGGCGTTAAAAAAGGTTTTTAGCACAATCTCAAAACAATCAACTTTATTGGCCGATATGGAAATTTATACGATTGTAGGTTATGGTTTAGTGGTTTTGATTATTTTGATTGCGTGTAATCAGCATTTAAAACAAACAATGACTTTGGTTAAAAGTAAGATTTGGATTGGGTAGGCTTTTTGCCACGAAGACACTAAGGCACTAAGTTTTTATTCTCATTTTATGTAATCCTGACGGAGGAAGGATCACACATGGAACTCTACAAAGATTGGCGAATTTCTTTGCGGAGTCTCTAGTGTGATCCTTCGTTCCTCAGGATGACAAACTAGTCGCTTAGCGAGATTCAAAAATAAATCTTAGCGAATCTCGGTGAAAACCTCCGCGAAACTCTGTGGAATAAACTATCTTGCAACCGTTAAAAACAAAATATACAATGAAACAGCAATGTGTTATTTTTGATATGGATGGCGTGATTTGTCACACGAATCCGCATCATGTAAAGGCTTTCGAGGCATTTTTTAATAAATATGAAATTCCGTATACAAACGAAGAGTTTGAAGAACATATGTACGGAAAACATAACGGTTATATTATGACGCATTTCTTTAAGCGTCAAATTGCTGGAGAAGAACTTACAACGTTGGAAGATGAAAAAGAAGCTATGTTTCGTGAAGTGTATAAAGACAAAGTTGAAACGATTCCGCATTATTTGAATTTTTTAAGCGAATTAAAATCTCGTGGTTTTAAAACGGCTGTTGCAACATCGGCACCGCGTGCGAATCTGGATTTGATTATAAATGCATTAAAAATAAGCGATAAAATGGATTCTATGATGTCAAGCGAAGACGTGAAAGCTCATAAACCCAATCCCGAAGTTTATCTAAAATCGGCAGAACGTGTTGGAGTTTCTCCGGCTGATTGTATTGTTTTCGAAGATTCTTTTTCGGGCGTTACAGCGGGCTTAAATGCCGGAATGAAAGTGGTTGGTGTTTTGAGTACACATACAAAAGAACAACTTCCGGTGTGTAGTTTTTATATTAATGATTATAGTGAAGTTAATGTGGATAAAGTTTTGGAGCTATTAAACAGCTAAAATTTTTAAACCATATAAGAAATATAAGTTCATTTAAATAAGAGAGACCTTTGTCAAAGTTTCAAACTTTGACAAAGGTTTTTTTTGCGCTAAGTGAATTGCCTCCTGCTTTAGCTGGAGGTTTTTTTATGTGTGAAAGTAAAAAGGCTTTAGCCGAAATTATCTGTTTTTGATTTTTAAAAACACTTCATTTCTAAACCAATTTTCATCTTCCTGAGTTTCAAAAACTCGTTTTGGAAGAAAAAATGTCTGACCTTTAGAAATGTATAAAAGGTAAAGATCTTTTAATTCAAAAACTTTTATAAAATTCTGTACATCAATTGTACCTTCTGATATTTCACCCATACGGGAAATGATTCTATCAGGGAAAATTTCGAATTGTCTTTCTTTAAAAATAATTTTGTTTTCCTTTGAATTTGCAAAACTCCAATATTTATAAATCGTAAGAACAGGATACATAAATCCAACAACTATAATAAAAACGCTAAAGGAATCTTTCTTTCCGGTAAAAAGAACTAGAGTAGAAAACATCCACATAAAAGCAAATAACCATCCTCGTCTTTTTAATTCAAGTCTAAAAAGGAACATGAAATATTCTTTTTTGGTAAGCTGAAATTTTTTGGTTTTAATCATTGAATGGATAATGAAAATGAGATTTGGGATTTTTTATTTCAAAGGAAAATCAAGCAATTCCTTAGGTTCAATATCTAAGGCATTAGCAATTTTTACAAGAGTTTTTATACCTGTGTTTATTTCTGCTCTTTCTATTCTGCCTATTTGATTTTTAGGAATCTCACAATCATTGGCTAAATCTCGTTGAGATATACCTTTCTTTTCACGTAGTTGTCGAATGTGAATGCCAAGGTTTGCAATAAAAGTTTCTTCTGAAATATCCATATTCCAAAATTCATAAGATTTATTTTTTGCAAGGACACAAATTTGGGTTCAAAAGTATTATATTTGGCGCATCAAAAAAATAAGACAATGACTACGGAAAACCTCTCAAAAGAAACCGAAACCAGATTAATAGAATTTTTCAGAAAGACAATCGATTCTGAAGATATGGCAAAGACAATTCGACAAGTAAATTATGTTCTTTCTTTATGCGCCATGAGAGGCTGCGAAACCGTAGAAACTGAATTCAACAATCTCGAAGATAATTTTTATTGGCTGAATAAATTGGCGGAGGTTTTAGATCCTTATTTGGATGTTGAATAAAGACAAGTTGTTATTGATGACAAGTTCGTATTAAACCCGACAGGTTTTTAAAACCTGTCGGGTTTGACAATATTGGGGTTACGTTGCGTTTCAAGGGATTGAAATCCTTGGCTACAAAATAAATCATTCCTCCGGAATTTTATAGAGAGTTCCGGAGGAACGGATCATATTGTAGGGATGGATTTTAATCCATCATTCGAGGTTAAATTCGGCAATATCCAAAAAAACAAAAAAGCTTCTGATTTCTCAGAAGCTTTTTTCAGTGCGGATAATAGGACTCGAACCTACACGCCTTGCGGCACCAGATCCTAAGTCTGGCATGTCTACCAATTTCACCATATCCGCTCAATTGTGGGTGCAAAGATAATCATAACTTCTAAATTTCAAAGCATTTTTTGAAAAAAAATATTAAATCTCTTTTTTGTATTTTTGAATTTCTATAAAAATAATTTAAATGGAAAACATTAAGTCGTACGTTCAACAACATAAAGATCGGTTTATCAACGAATTGATCGAATTATTAAAAATTCCGTCGGTAAGTGCCGACACTGCATATTCACAAGATGTTATCGATACTGCCGAGGCTGTAAAAGAAAGTTTATCAAAAGCAGGCTGCGATTTAATCGAAATTTGCGATACTCCGGGCTATCCAATTATTTATGGAGAGAAAATAATCGACCCAAATTTACCAACCGTTCTTGTTTACGGTCATTATGATGTTCAACCGCCAGATCCAATGGAATTATGGACATCGCCACCATTCGAACCCGTTATTAAAAAGACAGATATTCACCCGGAAGGAGCGATTTTTGCACGTGGTGCCTGCGACGACAAAGGTCAAATGTACATGCACGTAAAAGCGTTGGAATATATGGTGCAAACCAATAATTTGCCTTGTAACGTAAAATTCATGATCGAAGGTGAAGAAGAAGTAGGTTCTGCAAGTTTAGCCTGGTTTGTAGAACGCAATCAGGAAAAACTAAAAAACGACGTTATTTTAATTTCAGATACCGGAATGATTTCCAACCAACAACCGTCGATTACGACAGGTTTACGCGGGTTGAGTTATGTTGAGGTTGAGGTTACAGGTCCAAATCGTGATTTGCATTCAGGATTATATGGTGGAGCAGTGGCGAACCCAATTAATGTTTTGGCAAAAATGATCGCTTCACTTCACGACGAAGACAATCATATTACAATTCCCGGATTCTACGACAAAGTTCAGGAATTATCAACAGAAGAAAGAGCCGAAATGGCAAAAGCACCTTTTAGCTTAGAAAAATATAAAAATGCCTTAAACCTAAACGATGTTTACGGCGAAAAAGGCTATGTAACCAACGAACGCAACTCAATTCGTCCAACATTAGATGTAAACGGAATTTGGGGCGGATATCAGGGCGAAGGAGCAAAAACGGTTATTGCGAGCAAAGCATTTGCTAAAATCTCCATGCGTTTGGTTCCAAATCAGGATTGGCATGAAATCACAGAACTTTTTACGAAACATTTCACAAGCATTGCACCAGCCGGAGTTACCGTAAAAGTAACGCCGCATCACGGAGGTCAGGGTTATGTAACGCCAATTGACAGTATTGGATATCAGGCGGCAAACAAAGCATATACAGAAACTTTCGGAGTTCCTGCAATTCCGGTTCGTTCAGGAGGAAGTATTCCGATTGTAGCTTTGTTCGAAAAAGAACTGAAAAGCAAAACCATCTTAATGGGCTTTGGTTTAGATTCTGATGCAATTCACTCACCAAACGAACATTTCGGAATCTTTAATTACTTAAAAGGAATTGAAACTATTCCGTTGTTTTACAAGTATTTTGTGGAATTAAGTAAGTAAGAGTTTGCCACGAAGGCGCTAGGGCGCAAAGTTTTAAGTTTATAATCTTTGTCAAAGAATATTCAATATTAATCCGTTCAGAAATGAGCGGATTTTTTTTTGGGCGTTTCCCTCCGGGCCGGGCTTTCGGCTATATCTTTTATTCCGTTCCACTTCATAAAAGGATACCGCCTCAATCCCTAACGCGTAAGAGAGGTTCAGAGATTCAAAGGTTCAAAGCAACAAAGGGTTTTAGAATCGAAATTGAATAGCCCTTAGCTTTAGCTAGGGGTTTATTTATAGAAAAGCGATTGGCTTTAGCCGAAATTTCAATACTCAAAACGTGATTATTTGGCTAAAGCATTCCTTATGTGTTTATTGTAAACCCCAGCTAAAGCTAGAGGTAATTCAAAAAACTTTGTGCCTTCGAGCCTTTGTGGCAAAAAAACTTGTATATTAAAAATTAATCTCTACATTTGTAGAACAACATCTATAATTGTAGAGTTAAAATATTCAAATGAAACAATTTCTAATCCTGTTATTTTTTGGAATAATGCTTTCAGGCTGCAAAAGCAAACCCATCAATCAAAAAATTGACAAGAAAAAAGAAGGCGTTTGGATTGACAATTACGAACAAGATAATACGGTCTATAAATCATTCGAATATTACAAAAAAGATCAGCCGGTTAAAAAATGGAAATCCTACATCAACGGAAAAATCTACAAAACTGAAAAATACAAAAACGGAATTTGCATCGTAAAATATTATTATGAAAACAGGAAAGTACAGTCAAAAGGAAAAACAAAACTAGAATCTAATGCTGTAGAAACGCATTGGTTTTATTTTGGAGACTGGAAATTCTATTCAGATAAAGGAAAACTAACCGAAATCAAAAAATATAATAATGGAGAATTAATCTCAGAACAAAAAATCAAATAACCACTAATCGATTTAAACCTATGAAAAAACTAATTGCTTTCTTTTTTATTACTATGAATATTGGATTGATGCAGTCTCAAACGTATAAAGAATTTGTTGCAAAAGGGGATGCTTCTTATAGAGCGAAAGATTATAAAGGATCTGTTGCTTATTATGAAAATGCATTTAAAATGGAACACAAATTATCTTCAGATTTATATAATGGTGCGTGCGCTGCAGCTTTAAATCATGATGATGAGAAAGCTTTTAAGTGGTTGGATTTAGCAATTGATAATGGTTATGAAAACATTGCCCACATAAAAAAAGATACTGATTTAGAATCGCTGTACAATAAGAAAGAATGGACAAAGACACTAGATAAGCTTCAAAAGCAAATCGATATTTTGAGTGCTAATTATGATAAGCCTCTTCAAAAAGAACTTTTGGAGATTTATACAGAGGATCAGGGTATTCGGGGAGATTTTATGAAAATTTATAAAGACCCTAATTCGGATAAAAAGAAAATCGACAGCATTGGGAAATTAATGAGAAAAAAAGACAGCATTAATCTCATTAAGGTCATAAAGGTTTTAGATGAAAAAGGTTGGGTTGGAAAAGATGTTGTTGGAGCACAGGCCAATCAAACCTTGTTTTTGGTTATACAACATTCTGATTTAAAATATCAGCAAAAATATTTGCCAATGATGCGAGAGGCTGTTAAGAAAGGCAATGCAAATTCAGGAAACCTGGCATACCTGGAAGATAGAGTAGCCTTAAGAGAAGGAAGAAGACAAATTTATGGAAGCCAGTCTTCGAAAAATAAAATGACTAATAAATTACACATATCGCCGATGATAGATCCGGATAATGTAGATAAGAGACGTGCTGAAGTTGGGCTTGGGACTATGGCTGAATATGCGGCAAAAATGAATATTGAATGGAATTTAGAAGCTTATAAAAAAGAATTACCTGAAATTGAAAAACTAGAAAACATTAAATAATGACACAATTATCAAACTCAGAAGAACAATTAATGGAGCATCTTTGGAAGCTTGAAAAAGCTTTTATGAAAGATTTGCTCGAAGCATATCCGGAACCAAAACCGGCAACAACAACCGTTGCAACACTACTGAAACGAATGATCGACAAGCAATTCGTAGCGTATAATGAATTCGGAAATTCTCGGGAGTATTATCCGTTAGTTAAAAAAACGGCCTATTTCTCCAAACATGTAAATGGGTTAATTAGCAATTTCTTTAATAATTCGGCATCACAATTTGCTTCGTTTTTTACGACAGAAACCAATTTGTCCACTTCAGAATTAGAAGAGCTTAAAAAAATAATCGATTCGCAAATTCAAAAAAAGAAAAAATGATAAACTACCTTTTGAAATCAGGAATACTGCTTTTGGTTTTTTATGCAGTATATAAATTATGGCTTGAAAACGAAAAAATGTTTCGTTTTAATCGTGCTTATTTGTTGTTGAGTTTGGTTTTTAGTTTTGTAATTCCGTTACAATTAATTTCAGTTAGACCTTTATTAGGTAATACATTAAGTGTAATTCAATTAGACGGAATTGTAATCAGAACCAGCAATGTAGTTTTAAACAGAGATAATTCAGAACAAATTATAACTTCAGTTTTAAGTATAATTTATCTCATTGTTGCATGTTTATTTATGGTTCGGTTTATTGTGAATTTGTATTCATTTTATAAAAAAAATAAAAGCAATAACAGAAAAGTGCTAGATAATGTAAAAGTAGTTTTAATTGAAGAAGCTACATTACCACATTCATTTTGGAAATCTATTTTTATTAATAAAGAAGAATTTGAAACAGGTAAAATTCCATTAGAATTAATAGCGCACGAAAAAGCCCATTTACAGCAAAAACACACTTTGGACATTCTTTTTATAGAAGTTTTACAAATTGTTTTTTGGTTTAATCCGCTTCTGGTTTTGTTTAAAAAGGCAATAAAATTAAATCATGAATTTTTAGCTGATGAAGCTGTAAATAAACAATTTGATTCGGTTACAGCTTATCAAAAGCTGCTGTTGAATTTTGCTTCCAATAAAAATACTATAGCATTAGCCAGTAATCTTAATTATTTAGTAACCAAAAAACGCCTTATTATGATGACTAAAAAAGAATCCCGATTTAAAATGGTTTTCAAAGTATTGATTGTAAGTTTTGTTTGTGTAATGTCGTTATTCGTTTTTAGTTCAGAAACGATTGCCCAGAAAGTAAAAGACAAATCAGATTATGATAAAATGATAGTGAAAGGCATAAACGATTCGATTGAAAAACAACCCGAATATCCGGGCGGAATTGAAGAATTTTATAAACTTGTAGGCATGAATTTTAAAATACCTGCAGCAGCTTTAAAACAGAAATTAGAAGGCAAAGCCATAATTGAATTTATGGTAGAAAGAGATGGAAGTTTATCTGAATTTAAAATCGTAAAAGATTTAGGGTACGGTATAGGAAATGAGGCAATTCGTACTATAAAACTTTCTCCGAAATGGATTCCGGGAATTAAAGATGGAAAGCCAGCGCGTGTTTTGTATACTCTGCCAATAACAGTTCAGACAGCGAAATAGGTTTTTTTTAGGAAGGTTCAAAGGTTCAAAGGTGCAGAGCGACAAAGGTTTTCTTATTCATGAAACCTTTGAGCCTTTGTAGCTATGAACCTTTGCATCTTTAACAAAAATAATCCGCTTCCTTTTTAAGAAAGCGGATCAATTAAAAACTAAAAAAAATTCTCAAAAAAAAAACTAAGCCATCACTAAAATAGATCAGGATTATAGCCAAAATAAGGCATGGTTTGTTCGTTAAAAATAACACCATACTCTTCTAATTCTTTTAAAATAGGCAAATACACTTCTTTATTTATAGGAAGCTGTACGCCGGGAGTTGTGATTTTTCCATTCAAAATCAATAAAGTTGCCATTGCAACAGGCAATCCAACCGTTTTTGCCATTGCCGTATAGGTTTGATCGTCGCCAATACAAACCATTTTTGAATCGATTTGCTTATTTTTACCATTCAATTCATAACCAAATTTGTGGTACATCACAATCATATCTTTATCATCTGGTTCAAGTGTCCAGCTGTCTGAAAGTATTTTTTCTAAAATTTGAGCCGGAGTTGCATTAGGAAGATTTACTTTTTTGTTGGGATTAAATAAATCAAGTTCCAACAGTTTGTCCCACATAATATCATCCTGATCGATTTTTAAAATCAATCGAGTTTTAATTTCGACAGAATCTGTTGGGTGATACGGTAAAAAAGAGTTTGTAAACTGACGATAACTCATGTTTTCAGAATCTTCCATGATGTAGCTATCGTCTGTCATTCCTAATTGTACAAACATATTCCAGGCCTTCGAAAAACCAACTCTTCTTATGGTTCCTCTGTATAAAGTCAGAATATCATCTAAACCATAAATTGATCTGTATTTTAGAGAATCACGATTCGAATAAGCTTCAAATTTTCCGTAACCTTCGACTTCAAGAAATTCAGTTCTGCGAAATAAAGTTCCGTACGGAATGTATTTATAAGTGCCTTCCTGAACAAATTTAGCCGCGCCGCCTTGTCCTGCTAAAACCACATTTCTTGGCGCCCAGGTAAATTTGTAATTCCACAGATTGTTATCACTTTCCGGGGCTACAAGTCCGCCGCAAAAAGACTCAAAAAGCAGCATTTTACCGCCTTTTGCTCTAATTTCGTCAATGACTTTCATGGCGCTCATGTGGTCGATTCCCGGATCAAGACCAATTTCGTTCATGAAAATCAAATTGTTTTTTATAGCTTCTTCATTTAAGGATTGCATGGCGTCGCTAATATAGGAAGCGGTTACAAGATGTTTTTTGAATTCAAGACAATCTTTTGCAATTTCAATATGTAAATGAGCCGGCAACATCGAAATAACGATTGACGCTTTTTCTATGGCAGCTTTTCTTTCTTCTGTCTCAAAAATATTTAAAGCAATTGGAGTTGCATTGGGATGATTTTGTGTCTTTTTTTCGGCCAAAGCCAAAGATAAATCAGCTACAACCAAATGAAGGTTTTCACTTTCTGATTTTGATAACAAATACCGTATCAATGAAGAGGCTGACCTTCCGGCTCCAAAAATTAAAATGCTTCTCATATTTTATATTTATAACACAAATATATTAAATTGTTATAAATATAACAATCAAATTAATTCAAAAAAATGAAATCTTTTTTATTTCAGATAAAATGCTAAAGAATTCTTTTTCGTGAAAACATTTTGATGAAGTAGAAAAGCTTTTCCAATAGTTTGAAGTATTTTTGTATTCAAATTGAAAGTTATAGAAAATATGAAAAGAAAAATTATCCTTACTGGTGCTTTTATAGGAATGTTAGCTATTATTTTAGGGGCTTTTGGAGCGCATTTGCTTAAGAAATATTTATCTGTCGAGCAATTAGTTACTTTCGAAACCGGGGTTCGTTACCAAATGTATCATGCTTTCTTTTTATTTTTTCTTTCTACAAGAAAAGAGCTTTCTCAAAAAACGGTAAAAACCATCTATAATTTAGTAGTTGCAGGTGTAATTTTATTTAGCGGATCGATCTATTTATTAGCTACAAAAAATCTTACAGTTTTCGATTCAAAAATTATCGTATTCGCAACGCCTTTGGGTGGATTTTTATTAATTCTCGCTTGGTTGGGATTATTTGTTAGTATTTTGAGGCAAAAATCATAAAATACCGAATAAAAAATTCTATCTAAAAATTAATCTTTAATTTTGTCTCATAAATAACATAAAACATTACTTATGTGAGTTTTTATTGCTTTTTGTCAATATTGATAAAAAATATAACAATTCAATATCTTTATGCTAACTGCTTAAAGTTCAAAGTAAAATATGTTTGTGCAATAAAAAAATAATATACACAACTACAAATTTATGGACACTAACACACTTTTCACGCAATCGATTTCGCTTTCTGAATTAGGAATTGAAAATGCCAAGATTCACTATCAATTATCTGCAGACGAATTGCATGCAATTACAGTGCAATCAGGACAAGGTGTTGAGAACTCTACAGGAGCGCTGGCAATTAATACAGGTGAATTTACAGGACGTTCTCCACAAGATCGTTTTATTGTAAAAGACAGCATAACAGAAGATAAAGTTTGGTGGGGAAATGTAAATATTCCGTTTTCATCAGAAGCTTTTGAAAAATTATATAATAAGGTAACTCAGTTTTTATCGAATAAAGAAGTATTTGTTCGTGATGCCTATGTTTGTGCCGATCCAAATTACAGGCTAAATGTTCGTGTGGTTACAGAAACGGCCTGGTCTAATTTGTTTTGTTACAATATGTTTTTAAGACCGGAAGATTCTGAATTAGCCAACTTTACACCAGAATGGACAGTAATTTGTGCACCAAGTTTTATGGCAGATCCTGCTGTAGACGGAACACGTCAGTCTAATTTTGCTATTTTAGATTTTACTAAAAAAGTAGCCTTAATTGGCGGAACGGGTTATACAGGAGAAATGAAAAAAGGAATTTTTTCTGCTTTAAACTTCATTTTACCGGTTTTCGAAAATACATTACCAATGCACTGCAGCGCCAATGTTGGTGAAGCTGGAGATACTGCGATTTTCTTCGGATTATCAGGAACAGGAAAAACAACTTTATCTGCAGATCCTGATCGTAAATTAATCGGTGACGACGAACACGGCTGGACGGCTGAAAATACTGTTTTCAATTTTGAAGGTGGTTGCTACGCAAAAGTGATTAACTTATCTGAAGAAAATGAACCGGATATTTTTAGAGCGATAAAAAAAGGAGCGCTTTTAGAAAATGTGGTTTTTAAAGCAGGAACAAACGAAGTTGATTATGATGATATTTCTATCACTCAAAATACACGTGTAAGTTACCCAATAACGCATATTGATAATATTCAACCGGGATCTATTGGACATAATCCTAAAAATATATTTTTCTTAACGGCAGATTCTTTCGGAATCTTGCCTCCAATCTCAAAATTGACTCCAGGTCAGGCAGCTTACCATTTTATTTCTGGATATACTGCAAAAGTTGCCGGAACCGAAGCGGGAGTTACAGAACCACAACCTAACTTTTCAGCATGTTTTGGGGCGCCGTTTATGCCTTTGCACCCAACTCGTTATGCAGAAATGCTGACTAAAAAAATGAAAGATGCCGATGTAAAAGTTTGGTTGATCAACACTGGCTGGACAGGCGGAGCATACGGAACGGGAACGCGTATGAAACTAAAATATACCCGTGCCATGATTACCGCTGCATTAAACGGAGAATTAGACAACGTTGAATTTAAAAATCATGAAGTATTTGGAATTGCAAAACCACAATCTTGCCCGAATGTACCAAGTGAAATTTTAAATCCGAGAAATACTTGGGAAGATCCTGAGTTATACGATAAAAAAGCAATCGAATTGGCCCAGAAATTCAAAGCGAATTTTGCCAAATTTGAAGAGTTCGCCAACGCTGAAATTTTAGCGGGTGCGCCAAAAACAGAATAAGGAAGATTACTAATTCAAACTAGAAAAAGCTGTTCAGTGATGAACAGCTTTTTTGTTTTTTCAAGTTTCAAGTTTCAAGTTTTAGTTTGAACTTGAAACTTGAAACTTGAAATAAAAAAAAACTATTTCTTCGCGTCGATACGTTTTTGCATTAAATCCCAGGCATAATAATGAAAAGTCATTCCGTTGCTCATGGCTACGAAAAGTCCATTTTTGTATTTCCCTCCTAAGTTTACGCTTGTTACATCGGCACCATCGCATTCTATAGTTGAAGTTGGAATTTCTGCCAGTAAAGGATATTCGTTTGGATTTCCTTTTGCTCCTTCTCTCGGGTAAACCATAAAAGTATTCGCTTGTTGATTGGATACTAAAATATAACCTGTAGAATCTGTTTTTTTATAAATCGCGATTCCTTCGTTGTCTGCTTTAAAACCTGTTTTTCCAAAAAGAGCCAATTCTTTATTATCGTTTAAAGCAGGATCAGCTTTGTATTTTCTGATTCCGAATTGTTCGTCGCAATATAAAACAGCTCCCAATTCATTATCCACTGCAATAGCTTCTATTTCTTTTTTTCCGCTGTAAGCACCGAATTTTCTAACCACTTTTGCTGTTGCAAATTTCCCGGCGCCATAAAGCTCATATTGCCATAAATAACTTCCTGAAGGTCCTGATTTTCTTCCCACAATGGCAAAAATCTTTTTATCACTAGGGCGCGTGTACAAAGCAATCCCCATTGGGTCACGCAATTCTTCGCCTTCAAAAACTTCAATTCCGCCATTGTCAATTGGGTTTAAATCCGGTAAACTAAAAATTCTTATTTTATTGCTTTCGCGTTCTGTTGTCACGGCAACGTCTACTTTTTTTCCATCAATTAGTAAACCGTAAGCGATATCAACATTGTTGGGTCTTTTTAAAGGAATTGATTTTTTAAGAATTTTTCCATTCAAATCAAAGGCATACAAACCACCGTCTGTATCTTTATCTGTTCCTATAATTATGCTTTTTGAAGCGTCTGTTGGGTGAATCCAGATGGATGGATCGTCAGTATCATGCGGTAAGACTTGGGTAACAGCTGTTGGTTTTACAGCATTTGCGGCAACGGGAGCTAATTTATCGTCTTTACAGGCTATTAATAAAGTGCTTAAAAGTAAAAAAGCGAGTATAGATTTATGTTTCATTATGATTTTCATTTAATAAAATTAGACAGAACCGTTAAGTTCTGTCTAATTTAAGAATTTTATAAATTGATTATTACAAGTCAAACTTCAGACCGAAATTATATCTCGCCTGATAGAATTCTGCTTGTTTAGTATGCGCTTCTACACCTTGGTAGTAACGTAATGGTTGGTTGGTTAAATTATTGGCTTCGGCAAAAATGCGAAGGTGCGACGTAATTTTATAAGAAGCATTTGCATCTAAGAAAAATTGTTTGTCATAATAACTGTCTTTATAAGACTCTGAACCTAATTCATCTAAATAATCAGAAGTGAAATTGGTTGAAATTCTGGCAGAAAAACGTTTGTTTTCCCAAGATAAAGATCCATTAAACATGTGCGGTGTTGTACCCGGAAGACTAATGTCGTTTCTCTCGTTTCCGTCTTCATCGGCAATTCCTTTTGCTTTCGATTTTGTGTAAGTATAGTTCAAATAGATACCAAAACCTTTCAAAAATTTCCCTGGCAAAAAATCTAACTGACGTTGAAAAGCAACTTCAAATCCGTAAACATCAACCACATCTCCGTTTCTCGATTGTACAAACGACCAGTTTTCGCCAGCCGGAATTGGATTTGCCTGATTAGGGAAATCTGCAGCAAATTTTGCATCAGTATATTGATTGTCACTGTAATTATAAATGAAATCATTTAATCTTTTGTAGAAAACACCTCCGGAAATTAATCCAACAGATTTGAAATAATTCTCGGCCATGAAATCATAATTGTAGGAGTATGTTACGTCAAGATCTGGATTTCCTGCTGTAATTTCCTTATCTGCAGCAATATTATTTACGTAAGGTGCAAGAGCATAATAGTTTGGTCTTGCCAAAGCAGTAGTGGCAGCCGCTCTTAAAACTAAATCTTTTGTGGCATTATATTGAAATGAAATACTTGGCAATACATTTGTGTAAGCATTTGTAGTATTGATTTTGCTCTCTAATTCTTCCTCATCTAAAACGCGGTTTCCGGTATAATCGATGTGGGTATTCTCTACACGGAAACCTAAAACCATCGAAAGTTTATCATTAAAATCCTGATCCCATCTTACATAAGCCGCATAAATGTTTTCTTTAGCATTATAATTTACTGCTAAAAATTCTGCAGGATCTGCTTCTTTATCAAATAATGCTGGATTATTCAAATCAAGGCTTCCTAAGAAACTTGCCGAAGCAAAAGTTCCCGGCACATATTTACTTCCCGGATTGAAGTTTTTTCCGTCATAAACACTGGTTGGAATTTCAGATAATAAATTTATTCCGTCGTTTACAGGCTCATAAGAAAAGAAGTTGTTATTTCTTTCTTTTTCCTTCATTCTCAAACGAAGTCCGGTTCTGATTCTTCCTTTTTCTGCAGCAATAATCGAGAAAGGGAAACGGATGTTTACTTTTGCACCAAATTCACTTTCGCTAGTCTCATCTGTGTTTTCTGTAACCGAATTAAATTCAAATTGATCAACTTCTTCTCCGGTTGTTGTAACCAAAGGAAATCTCAAATCAGATAAATCCTGAGACATTTCCAAACCTTTTTGTCGGTATTCAATATATCGCTCCCCAGGACGATATTCTCTTGCTTTTGCGTAGTTTGCCGACCAGTCTAAATCTAATTTTGAATTGATTAAATGCTCTCCGCGAAGAGAATAATTTTGAACTCTTTGATCTTCTAATCTTCTGTTTTTGTTTCTGTTGCTGTCAACTCCGCCTTTTGTCTGGCGTTTTACACGACCTTCAAAACCAGTAATAGTTTCACCATCGTAAATGGCTTCAATATCATCATAAGTGGTTCTAAAACGGTTTTCTCTGTCGTCTCTCCAGTTATAAATAGCATTGGCAAAAATGGTATTGTTTTCGTCAAATTTATAATCTAAAGCCACAGAACCACTGCGGCGAATACGCTGAACATCATATTTTCTAATTTCAGAAGCCTGAACAAATTCATTTCCAAAATCGTCTTTTACCCATTCGTTCTCCACATCATCAGAACCATAATTTACATTGTTGTATGATCCGCTAAAAACGGCGCCTAATTTATTATCGAAAAAACGATTTCCATAAACCAAACCTGCTGTATAAGTGGCGTGCTCGCGAATTGGCATAAAACCTCCTGCAAGCGTTGCCGAAATTCTTTCTCCGTTTGGAGTTGCTCTTGTAACTAAATTTACAGAACCTCCAATCGCATCGGCATCCATATCTGAAGTCAGCGTTTTATTTACCTCGATAGTCGAAATCATATCAGACGGAATCAAATCCATTTGTACGTTTCTGTTATCTCCTTCTGCAGATGGAATTCGGTCGCCATTTAAAGTTACCGAGTTCAACGACGGAGCCAAACCTCTGATAATAATATTACGCGCTTCACCCTGATCGTTTTGCATCGTGATACCCGGAACACGCTTTAAAGCGTCACCAACATTGGCATCCGGAAAACGACCCACCTGATCTGATGAAATTACGTTTCCAATGTTTTTGCTGTTTTTTTGTTGATTTAATGCTTTGGCTTGACCTTTTAAAATGTCTCCAACAACAACTTCATTCAACTCAGTCCCCGAAGTTTTAAGCGCAAAATCAAGAACGTTATTTTTGCCTTGTTCTACAGTAATTTCGTGTGTTATTGGCGTATATCCAATATATTTTACGGTAACCTGATACGTTCCAATATTGATATTAAGCAATTCAAATCGGCCATTATAATCTGAAACCGTGTATTTGTTGTCACCAACAATTTGAATCATGGCTCCCGGCAAAGGTAATTTGTCATCGGCATCTAATACCTTTCCGGATATTATGGCCTTTTGAGCATAACCTGATAAGGTTAATAAAAAGAATGTTACTACTAAATAAAAATTTTTCATTGTGTTTGGTTTGTTTTGCTGCGAAACTAGAACCTTAGTATTACTAAAACCATTGGAAAAAATTAATATAATGTTATGATTAATCCTTCAAAACAGAATCTTATTAATCTTTAAATAACATCTAAACTTCAAATAATTGATTTACAACTAAAAACAAATCAACTATTTACATGAGAATTAAATTTTTGGCGTTAAATTTGCCTTATCAATCAATCAAAAATCATCAATCATGTTAAAACAATTTTTTATTCTTTGTTCGGGAGCCGACAGAGATGTACTCGAAGGCTGTTCAGAAGGCGAACAAACCAAATATGTTGGTATTGGCGCCACCGTTTTTTTTACCGCAGTTATGGCTTTTCTGGCTAGTGCCTATGCACTTTTTACTGTTTTTGACTCTCTTTATCCGGCTTTAATTTTTGGGTTTGTATGGAGTTTGTTAATCTTTAATTTAGACCGGTTTATTGTTTCGACAATTAAAAAAAGAGATCGTTTAATGGATGAATTCCTGCAGGCGACTCCCAGAATTATACTGGCTATTATTATTGCAATTGTAATTTCTAAGCCTTTGGAGATTAAAATTTTCGAAAAAGAAATCAATACCGTTTTATTGAAAGAAAAAAACGAAATGGAATTGGCCAATAAAAAACAAGTTGGCAATTATTTCAAATCTGATTTGGATAAAAATAAAGCTGAAATTGCTTCTTTAAAAGCTGATATTCTAACGAAAGAGAAAGAAGTAAACGCGCTTTATTCAACTTATATTACCGAAGCCGAAGGAACTACAGGAACAAAAAAACTGGGTAAAGGTCCGGTTTATAAGGAAAAACGCGAAAAGCACGACGCATCTTTAAAGGAATTGGCAGCTTTAAAAACAACAAACGAAGCTAAAATTGCCGAAAAAGAAAAAACAGGCAAACAATTGCAGGCTGATTTAGATAAAAAAGTATCGCAAACACAGCCTATTATTGAAGGTTTTGATGGTTTAATGGCGCGTATTAATGCGTTGAATAAATTGCCGTGGCTGCCGTCATTTTTTATTATGCTGTTGTTTTTGGCAATTGAAACTTCTCCGATTATAGCCAAATTACTGGCTCCAAAAGGCGAATTTGATTTTAAACAAGAGGAAGCCGAAACCGCAATGAAAGCAACTTTGGCACAAAATAAATACCAGCGTGAATTGTTAGTAAAAACCAGCGCCGAAATGCACGACAGAGTATATGCTGATATTGCCGGAGATAAAAATCTCTACGATCTGCAACGTAAAAAAGCAACCGAATTATTAGAATTACAAGCGCATAATTTTGTAGAAAAACAAAAAGCGACGTTTTAGTTTAACCGCAAAGTTCGCAAGGATTTTACGCAAGGCTCGCAAAGTATTATAAAAGCAAAAACCATCAGTTTGACTGATGGTTTTTTTATGCTTTTCTTCGTGTACTTTGCGTAAAATCCTTGCTAACTTTGCGGTTAGAAAATTTTACATATAGCTCAATATCTCTTTTTTGAACGCATCATATTCACCTTGCATGATTAATCCGTTGTCCAATAGTTTTTTATAATTCTGTAATTTATCAAAAAGTTCTTCTTTTGATAATTCACTTAATTTACGATCTCCGGTTGGTGCCTGAGGCTGAATTGGTTCGTAAGTTTCCGTGTAAGAAGGTGTTGTTGCCGGCATAATTTCGGCATAATTAGTTACTTCTTCCGTTTCTATTTCTTCAATTGTGTCTTCAATTTCCGGTTCTGCTACAGGTTCAGGTTGAGCAGCTTCTATTGTTGGAGCAGAGATAACAACAGGATTTTTAAGTAAATCTAATTGTTCTTTTGCGTAAGTATATATTTTTCTGGCCTGAATTTTCGGAATATAATCAATTGAAATCGACAAGTCTGTATTCGTGTTAAATGAGAATTCAGAACCCAAAATATTTTCTTTTACAAAAGCCGCCGCGACATTATCCCAGGTGTAATCTGTAAAATCCATTGAAAGACCCAGATTTTTAGGTTGACAAATGATAATTCGTTTGTTTGTTAATACAATACTATCAGGAAAAACAGTAATTGCCGGTTTTTTTTGAACCGCAATATATCCAATTTCTTCACCTTTCATCAATAAATCATTGAGTTTTGAAGTGATTTTTTCAATCGCTTTTGGATCTTGTTCTTCGTTTAGAAATTTTTTAAATTGTTCTTTCATGGGGTGATAAATTGCTAATTTTTGTTGTCTTACGCTGCAAATGTAATGCCTAATTTTCTAATTCAATAATTTCATTCTGAATTTTCTTTGTCAAACTTTTGAAAACCAATTCATACGAATGATCGATAAGTTCTTTTACAAAAGCTGTTGGTAAATTTCCGTTTAAAGCAATTGTATTCCAATGCACCTTGCTCATATGAAAACCCGGTTTTATCTCGTCATATTCCGCCCGCAATTCCTGAGCGCGTTCAGGATCACATTTTAAATTGACTGCCTGCTCGTTTTTTTCCCATTGCGAAAGGGAAGATAAAGCAAATATTTTTCCGCCAACTTTAAAAACCAAAGTATCTTCATCAAAAGGAAAATGTTCTGTTGTGCCTTTTTTCGAAAGACAATATTCGTAAAACGTCTCTAAATTCATGTTCTGTTTATTTACCAATTTCACCTAAATGAGTGTATTTAAAACCTTGTTCATATTTCAGTCCATAACCAAACATTCGATCCATTGCCGAATGCGAAAATAAGATTACACCAACAAGCTGCAGTGATTCTAATTTTAAATAACAGCCAGTTAAATAAATTAAAACAGCAATTCCTCTGTGATGAAATATATTATACATAAAAGCTCCGGTTTTATTATTAAAAGCGTAACCCAGCATCGAAAAATCGGGCGCGAGAATCAAAACCAAAAACCACCACCATTGATAATTCAGGAAACTAAATAAATAGATTCCGAGAATAAATAAACCAACTTCTTCTAATTTAATAATTGTTTTCATAGTTTCTTTTCCATCATTTTTTCAGGATGTTCTAAAGGTTTAAAGCCGAATTTCTCGTATAAAAAATGAGCATCAGTTGTTGCCAAACGCCAAATTTTAAGGTCTTTTAAAAGCGGTTCGTTCATCATATTTTCAATTAAAACAGAAGAATAACCTTTACCGCGATGCTCTTCTGTTATAAAAACATCCATTACGTAACCAAATACCACATAATCTGTAATGACACGTGCAAAACCAATTTGATTGTCATCTAAATAAATCCCAAAACAAACCGAAGCATCAATTGTGGTTTGGACTTCATCAATAGTTCGGCCTGCAGCCCAATATATATCTTTTAAAAAGTTCTGGATAAATGGAACATTGAGTTTGGTTTTATCGGTAGAAACGGTAATCTTATTCATGATTTTCGGGAGCATTATTATATTTCAAAAATACTTATATAATATTTAGTTTTGCTACAAATTTCACAAAGCTTTGCGGACTTCGATTGTGCAAACACAACTTAAATCTTAGTGAACTCTGCGAGAAATCTTTGTGTTCTCTGCGTTAAAAAAACAATGATGGGAGGTTAAAAAAAATAATTTATCTACATCATCTAGCATGATGCAATACTTATTTGTTTTATTGAAACGCATTTAAACACATAGTTTATTTCATTACATTTTGATTTTAGAATCAATTTTTTCAATCGGTTTACTAATAAATTCAGGTGCATCAAAACGGTAGCCAAAATACAATAATCCGTAGACTTTACCATTTGTAATTACCGTTGTTTTATCCTCATTATACGAACTGTCGTCGAAGTTTAAACTTGCGCCACAAAGTATGCGATCACTATTATAACCTATTTTAATGCCGCCTTCAATGTTTCGGGTAAAGTATGTATTCTTTTCAATAGTTTCAACTCCTGAATCAACACTTTTATCATGTAAAAATTTCAAACCAATTGAAGGCGACAAATGTGGAGCAATATAAAAGTTTTTATGAATAATAAAGTTGTAATAATATCCCGCAGCTAATCTAATATCGAATTCTTTTTGTTTCCCATTAAGATCGTCGAATTTCGAAAGAATTCTGTTATAACTATAAATCAGCGAGGGAATAAAACTTCCGGCGCTCTTTTTTTGCCATTCGGTGAACGAAGTGATACTTTTAAGAGAGAATTTTGGATTAAAAAGATACGATGTCGACATTTCGTATTGCACCGTTTTAAAATCGGGAAACTTAAGATAAGGATCTTTTCCTTCCACCCAATTTGGATCAAATTCAGACATATTGGCGACATAATAGCCTCTCGTTTTACTAAATGAAGCCGTTTGAAGCCATCTTCCTAAAAAGAAACGGAAGTTATAGTCAGAAAAAGATGATTTTCCTTTTAAATCTTCATCTTTATTTCCGCCAAAAAACTTCGGATAAAAACCATAACTGAAGCCAATAAATTTATAATCGATACTTAAAAAAAGTTTGTAACTATTATTGGTTTCCAGATCCAGATTTGGACCATTTTTATTGGTCAGTAAATAAGTATCATTTTGAGTACTTAAATTTGTGCGAACCATTATTTTATCCGGATAATAAATAAAATTGACGGTATCTTTTTCTGATTTATTCTGGCTAAATAATTTTGCAGGGCTGAAAACAAAAAGCAGAAATACGCATGTAAAAATGGTATTCTGGTTCATTCGATTTAAACTTTGTTTCGTGGCCGTTTTCAATGCAGCTAATTAAGCATTAGTAATTATAAAGCTACTAATTTAAAATTAATTATCAGCGATTTATCAAAAGTTTGCAATCGAATACAAAACAGGTTTACTCGGACTTGCATCATTTTCGAAAGAAGCGATTTGAAGATTTAAAAGATAATCTCCGTCTTCAATTTCATTCGGCACAAAAATCATTTCTGTAATCGTGGCTTCAAAACGTGCGTCATTATTTAAGTTGTGTGTGTCTTTTACGTTCCAAAATGCTTTGTGCGCCAATAATTTCCCTTCGTCATGTTCTTTGTCCACACTTGGCAAATCGATTAATAAATGCTGAATTTCGCTTTCGCGGATGAAAATCGCTGCTTCTTCAGACAAATACGGCGGATTTGTATTCGAATATTTTCTTGACTTTTTATTCTTTTGGTTTGGAAGCGTTCGAATTATTAAAGCCTCGTTTGTCTCACTGAGCGGAGTCGAAGTGCTCATTGCTTTCTCAACTTGACTTTTAGTAATTATCAAGTCTTCTCCAATTTTTTCAGGTTCAATCGTAATCAGTTTTGCAAAAAAGAAAAATTGTTTTAAAGATTGGTTAATACTATAAAAATCATTCGTAATATGCCCCAGACATTCCGTATGCGTGCCATGCCCATGCGGATTGAAGAAAATATTATTGAAATTAGTTGATGATTTTCCTTCAGAAACTTTTCCAATCCAATCTCCAAAAACAACAGGTTCAATAACCGGTTTTTCAATATACCAGGCAATTGGGTTTTCGTCTGTATTGGTTAATGGGATTGAAATATCAATTGGTTTTGATAGGTCGATTTGAAAGTTATTGATTTTTGCTAACATATTATTTAACCGCAAGGTTCGCTAAGGTTTACGCAAAGTACGCAAAGTTTATATTATAGATTATTGACTACTCTTCTAATTCCATTTTTTATTAAATTAACATTGAAATTAATTAATAATCCTAATCTACAATTTGTTAATTTTAGATATGTTAGAAGTTGAGCAAAATGAATTTCATTCAAGGCATCAACAGATTTTATTTCCAAAATTAATTTATTTTCAACAATGATATCTAATCGATAACCAATTTCTAATTTAACTTCTTCATAAATTAAAGGTAAAGGTTTTTGCTTTTCAATTATCAAATTAAGTTTCTTTAATTCATAAAAAAGACATTCTTCATAAGCACTTTCTAAAAGTCCCGGACCCAAAGTTTGATGAACTTTTAAAGCACATTCAAAGACAACTCTTGATAATTCATTCTCTGTCATAAATATAATTGTATAATTTAATAAGCAAAAATACAATTAAATACAAAAAATAAGATTATTCTTACTTCAAAAACTTTGCGTAAATCTTAGCGAACCTTGCGGTTAAGCTCTCATTCCAAATTTAAGTAAAAGAGATCACTTGCAATTCCATCTGTTAAAAATTTTCCTTTTGCGGTTGGTTTTAGAATGTTACTTTCGATGAAAACCAAGTCATCATTTAAGAATTTCTGAACTTGTTTTTTTAGATAATTCAGATATTCCAAACCAAATTCCTGTTCGATTCGGTGTAAAGAAACACCCCAAATAGTGCGTAATCCGGTCATAATATATTCATTATAACGATCAGATTTCGATAGAATTTCGGTTTCAATTGGTAAAATATTTTCCTGAATTGATTTTAGGTAAAGTGAATTATTGGCAATATTCCAGCCTCTTTTTTCACCGTCGTAACTATGTGCCGAAGGACCAATGCCGATATATTTTTTGCCCAGCCAATACGCCGAATTGTTTTTGGAGAAGTAATTTTCTTTTCCAAAATTTGATAATTCGTAGTGGATAAAACCGTTTTTTTGAAGCGTTTCGACCAAAATCATAAAGTGATTCGAAGCCACTTCATCTTGTGGTTCAGCAATTTTCCCGGTGTCAATTAGTTTTCTTAAAGCCGTTTTCGGTTCAACCGTCAAAGCATAACTCGAAATATGCGGAATACCAAAACTCAAAGCCGTTTCAATATTCTGTTTCCACATTTCGTCACTCATTTCGGGAATTCCGTAAATTAAATCAAGCGAAATATTATCAAAATATTTAATGGCTTCTTTCAAACAATTTATGGCTTCCGCCGAATTATGCGCGCGGTTCATCATCTTCAAGTCATCTTCATAAAAAGACTGAATTCCAATACTCAAGCGATTTATCGGACTTTTTGATAATTCGAAAATTCGTTCTGAAGACAAATCATCCGGATTCGCTTCAAGCGTAATTTCCGGATTTTCGACAACATTATAATTTTTATAAACTTCAGCAATTAAAAAGTTGATTTCGTCATTACCCAAAACAGAAGGAGTTCCACCTCCAAAATAAATGGTTTCAACAACTTCATCCGAAAACTCATTTTTACGAATAGAAATTTCCTTGGCTAAAGCCAAAACCATTTCGTCTTTCTTCTTCATCGAAGTTGAAAAATGAAAATCGCAATAATGGCAAGCCTGTTTGCAAAAAGGAATATGGATGTAGATACCGGACATTTTTAATTAGATAATTAGTCAATTTGATAATGAGATAATGTAATGTTGAATGTTTAAATTATACAATTAGTTATTCTCAATTTAAGAATTATCTAATTTTCTAATTGCCACATTTTCTCATTTACGAATTTTGTCTTCATTCTGTTTCACAAAAGCATCCCAACCCGAATAACTTTTTCCTGCAACAATTTTTCCCGAATTAAAAAAGTGACAAACTGCCGCTGCCAAACCATCGGTTGAATCGAGGTTTTTAGGTAATTCCTTCAAACCTAAAAGTTGTTGCAACATTTTGGCAACTTGTTCTTTACTGGCGTTTCCGTTTCCTGTAATGGCCATTTTTATCTTCTTAGGTTCGTATTCTGTAATCGGAATATCTCTCGAAAGTCCCGCTGCCATTGCCACGCCTTGTGCGCGTCCTAACTTTAACATGGATTGTACGTTTTTACCAAAGAAAGGCGCTTCGATCGCAATTTCGTCCGGATGATGTGTTTCGATTAATTCGATGGTGCGCTCAAAAATGATTTTTAATTTTTGGTAATGATTATCGTATTTGGACAATTGCAACTCATTAAGCTGCAAAAACTCCATTTTTTTATTGATTACCTTAATCAGTCCAAAACCCATGATCGTAGTTCCCGGGTCGATGCCTAATATGATGCGTTCTTTTATCATTTTTTGTTACGGGTTACACAAAGTTTCACCGAGTAAGCACAGAGATTCACAAAGTTTGTTTTTAATCTCTCTGTGTAACTTTGCGGCTGCTTTGCGAATCTTTGTGAAATAGCTTTTTCGCAATAGTTTCCTTTACTTTGCAGCATGATTTCAATTTCTCACAAAGCTAAGCAATTCCTTGTTCTTCTAGTCAAACTTTTGATCGTAGGCGGTGCATTTTACTTTATTTATAATCAGTTGGCGAATAACGACAAACTCGACTGGCAAAAATTCATTACACTGTTTCGTAAAAATCAGTCGGTTTTAGGAATTGGATTTATATTGCTTTTGAGTGTTTTAAATCGATATTTTGAAATTTTAAAATGGCAGAATCTCGCCAAAGTAATTCATGAAATTTCATTAGGCGAAGCAACAAAACAAGTTCTCGCGGCACTTACAGCCGGAATTTTTACGCCAAACGGAGTAGGAGAGTACGCCGGAAAAGCATTATATTACCCAAAGTCAGAAGCAAAAAGGGTAGTTTTCCTGAACTTAATCTGCAACGGAATCCAGATGATTTTAACGGTTTTGTTTGGAACAATTGGCTTGTTATTTCTCGGATATTGGAAATGGGTTTTGGGAATAATCGCAATCTCTTTTTTCTTTATTCTATTTTCTGTACTCTTTAAAAAGATTAAAATCAAAGGATATTCCATTGAAAAACTGATTCATAAAATCAATGAAATTCCAAAATCAATTCATCAAAAAAATATCTTTTTAGGCATATTGCGTTATTTGGTTTTCTCGCATCAATATTATTTTTTGTTTTTGGCTTTTGATGTCGATTTGCCGTATTTTACTTTGATTGCAACCATTGCCGTTGTTTATTTTTTGGCTTCATCATTGCCTACTTTTCAATTTTTAGACTTTGCTGTAAAAGGGAGCGTCGCGGTTTATTTCTTCGGAATTTTACATGTAAACGAATGGATTGTCGTTTTTATAAGTACGTTGATGTGGTTCTTAAACGTGGTTTTGCCCGTTGTTTTAGGAAGTTATTATGTGTTGAATTTCAAAACTAAAAGGGTAGAATGAGCCTTGTTTTATTCATCATATTAACCGTTTATGTTTTTAGCATTTCCTTGCTTATTTATGGTTTTACACGAATAAAAAAATATCAGAAAACAGATTTTAAACCCAAAACCAGTTTTACAATTATAGTTCCATTTAGGAATGAAGAAGAAAATCTGCCGAAACTTTTAGAGAGCTTCACAAAACTCAATTATCCAAATAATTTGTTCGAAGTGATTTTGGTGGATGATAGTTCTAAAGAGAAATTCCAAATATTAAATTCCAAATTCCAAGTTTCTGTAATTGATAATGTTCGTGTTTCAAATTCACCTAAAAAAGATGCCATTTCAACGGCCATGCAACACGTAAAAACCAATTGGGTTACTACGACCGATGCCGATTGTATTGTGCCTCCACATTGGCTTTTAACCTTTGATAATTACATTCAGGAAAACAATGTTTCCATGTTGGCGGGAGCGGTTTCTTATCAATGTGAAAATTCATTTCTGCATCATTTTCAGCAATTGGATTTAACGAGTTTACAAGGAGCCACAATTGGAAGTTTCGGAGTTAAAAAAGCATTTATGTGTAACGGAGCCAATCTTGCTTACACAAAATCATTGTTCGAAAAACTAAATGGATTTGAAGGAAATGATAAAATTGCAAGTGGCGATGATGTTTTTTTACTGCAGAAGGCCGCAAATTTATTTCCAGATGAAGTTCATTATTTAAAAGCTAAAGAAGCCATTGTTTTAACCAAACCAACTGAAAATTGGAAATCCCTATTTTATCAAAGAGTACGCTGGGCGGCAAAAACAAGTTCCTATCAAAGCACTTTCGGGAAATCTTTAGGGTTCATCGTTTTCTTTGGAAATCTAAGTTTTATTATTGGATTCGTATTCTTGCTTTTCGGAATCTGGTCCTGGCAGCTTTTCGTTTTATTTGTTTTGCCTAAATTTATTATAGACTTTGTTTTGCTTTACCTGACAAACCAGTTCTTAACAAATACAAGATTGCGCTATTTATTTTTGAGTAGTTTATTCTACCCTTTTTTCAGCACGTGCGTAGCTTTATATAGTTTGTTTGGTTCTTACGAATGGAAAGATCGACGATTTGTGAAATAAGAACTATTTTTTTTCTTCTTTCGCCTTAATAATTATAGGTAGAATCAATTGTGTTTTTACCGGAACTCCGCGTTTTATAGCAGGATTTACTTTTGGGAAATCAACTAAACGAGCCTGTAAAATACTATCAATTTTAATGGTATCATATGCTACCGAATCTTTAGAAAACTGAGGTTCAAATTTCATTGAAGAATTAGGAAATATAGTTACTTTCACCTCAATTGTATCAAGTTCAGGATATAGAATGGAAAGCGTATCAATATCTAATTTTTCCTGAATAAGCTGTGCCATTACTTCAAAAAAGCATTGTTGGCGTAGTTTTTTGTCGCCTATTTTTTCACAATCAACAACCGATGGAAATTCGTCAACTTCTTTCCAATTGATAGATTTTAGTTCTTTTTGAAGTAATTCTTTTTCAGACGGAATCTGCTTCTCAAAGTATTGACAAGAACTAATAAATAGTAGGATTATAAAAAACGGGAACTGCTTCAAGATTATGATATTGTATTGAACTAATTATATTTATAAAAATACGATTATTTTTTTTGGTTAGCTTTATAATCCAGATATTCTTCATAGCTTTCAGAAAGCCATTTTTCTTTATTTTGTTCTGCAACTTCTTTTTGGTCAGGATACAACTTTGCCAACCGATCAGAAAAAGTAGCAATTTGAACAGTATAAGTATAGAATTCTGTTTTACTTAAAACTGAGTCGGGATTGTTTTTACGGGAAAAATATTCAAAAAAAAGTGCATCAAATTCCTTCATAGAGAAATTTAGAACCTTTTTCTTATTACTTTTATATATACTGTCCTGAAGTAATTGATCATCAACAGACAGTTTTTTGCTTTGTGCATTTACATTATTACTGATCATAAAGATCAAAGTGCACATAAAAAATAATTTTAAAAAAATACTGTACATTGTCTAATTTTTCTGACGGTTTACAGGCAAATTTACAAAAAAATAAATGGATTTACTATTGTTAATACTCGGTTTTGTATGCGTAATTGTTGGTGTTTTTGGCAGTTTTCTACCTTTTTTACCTGGACTTTCCAGCTGTTGGGTTGGTTTATTATTATTGTACCTTACAAAAGCTGTCGAAAATAATTATTGGATATTAGGAATAACACTTTTAATAACAGTAATCATTACAATTTTAGATTATGTTATTCCTGCGCGCGGCACAAAAAAATTCGGAGGAAGTTCATATGGAGTCTGGGGAACAAACATTGGATTAATTGTTGGAATCATTGCTCCTATACCATTTGGAGTTATAATTGGGCCTTTTGTAGGAGCTTTTATTGGAGAAATGATATACGATTCTAAAAATCACAGTCGTGCAATAAAAGCGGCCACAGGTTCGTTGCTGGGTTTTTTGGCGTCAAGCTTCATTAATTTTCTGTTTTGTATTATTTTTCTTGGCATTTTTTTAAATATAGTTTGGCAAAACAGATTTTTATTGTTTTAATCATCAAATTTAGGTTAATATTTTTCCTATATTTTTAATATTTTTTAAAAAATAACTTTTTATTAATTTATATTTTTTATTTCTTTTTGATAACGAAAGGGTTATGTTCATTGAGACTTTTAGAATTCAGACAAAAAAAGCGTTAAAAAAACATTTCTTGTTTTTAACTTAATTTTTGGAAATGTTAAAATATTTTATATTTTTATCACGATAAACGATGAAAAGCCCCACTTAGTCGATTATTTTGAATGGATTTAAATAATTTTAAAACTAAACATATGACTCCTAACCTACAAATTGAACTTAGACGTTTTATTTCTTCTAATGTTGTTTCTAAATTAAATAAGTTTTATTTCGAAAATGATGCCCTCTTGATAAAGGGAATTGATGTTTCAATCGGAACCGTTCTAATGGGATTGTACAATAAAGCCGAGGAGTCGGGTTTTTATAAAAACATAGTCACCCTAATAGAAGATAATTCAACATTTTACGGAGAAGTTGACTTTACTTCAGGAAGAATTTTATCAGTAGATGATTGTTACAGAATCGAAGGAAACGAATTACTTAAAGAAATTTTCAGCAATAAAAAAGGAAGAATTTCTGAAATGATCTCAAATGAAGTAGGAATTAAAAGTGAAACAGCACGCGAAATCCTTAATTTTTCAGCACTACTAGTTGTTTCTTATCTTAAAAACAATTCACAGTTAATTAAAAATCTGAAATTATTGTTAGAAGATCAAAAACGAGATATTTTAAACAGTATTCAGCCGGGAATAAAAATCATACTTGGATTCTCTTGCCACGAAACTGTTGAAGAAAAAAACCAGGCAATGGGACGATCAGTTTTCACACTTTTTGGACATAACTTTTTCTAGAATTTCCATATACACATCATTACTTAAATAAAAAAATCCCATTTTACAAAAGTAAAACAGGATTTATATTGCCTAATTTGAAGCGTTTCTTAGACGTTCTTCAAATTTATAATTTCTTGCTCGGTCAAAAAACGCCAGTTACCTCTTGGTAAATTCTTTTTGGTTAAGCCAGCAAATGATACACGATCGATACGTAAAACATCATAGTCAAAGTTTTCGAAAATAGCACGAACCACTTTTACATTTGATGAACGCAGTTTTAAACCAATTTCACTTTTAGGTTCATTATCAATATAACTAACCTCTTCAACAAACACACGATGTCCGTCAAGAACTAAACCTTTGCTGATTTTTTCTAAATCCTCAAATTTTAAATTTTTGTCTAACGAAACCTGGTAAATTTTAGACGATTTCTGGCTCGGCAAAGTAAATTTACGAATCATATCAGTATCGTTCGTAAATAATAATAAACCGGTTGTATTCTTGTCCATTCTTCCAATTGGAGCAATTTTTGCCGTAGTAGAACCACGTACAAGTTCCAGAACGTTACGATATTCCTGACCTTCATCAAGAGCAGTTGTAAAGTTTTTAGGTTTGTTCAACAAGATGTATTCTTTCTTTTCAGGAGTCAAAGTAACGCCGTCAAAATTTACAACATCGTTTAATTTTACTAAATAACCCATTTCAGTAACCGGAACACCATTTACTTTAACGTTTCCAGACTGAATATATATATCGGCATCACGACGTGAACAAACACCTGAATTTGAGATGTATTTGTTCAAACGAATTTCGTCAGATGCTTTTTGTCTTTTCGGAGCCTGATTCTGTTTTTTGATTTTTTCTGCCTTTTCTTCTTCAGCAGCCTTAACAGCAGGTTTCACTTTTTTCGGCCCTTGCGCACGTTTCGCCATAGGAGGTTTTGGCTTGCTAGAGTTTGATCTTGAGCTATTTGGTCTCGATCCGCCTCTTTTATTATTGCCTTCCTTATTGTTCATAAATTCTGTAATTTGTGCAAAGATAGTTTATTCTTGCTAAATAATCCTAAGTTCATTGTTCTTAGATTAATAGCTGTTTTTAATTGGAGTTATAGAAGCAGCACAATTGGCTTTTTTAAAATATTTTGAGGAATATTATTTCACGGAGATTCACAAAGTTAACGCGGAGTTACACAAAGTTTTTTAAATAAGAAACCTCTGTGAATCTCTGTGGTATAATTATTTAAAACCGGGAAATCAAATTCTTCCCATGCCACAAAACACTAGGATTAATCAAAACAATGCAAAAAACACCCGAAACAATCAGGAATTTTAAAACATTATGAAGCATTAAATATTGTTCCTTAGAGTTTGATTTCCATAAATAAATCAGAAAAAACAACATGGCAATAAAACAGATATAAAAGTAAATATCCATATAACCCACATCATAAATATTAACCAAAACATAAACCGGAATTACGGTCATAAAAGTCAAAACCGTAATGATTTGTTTTGAAACCGTTTCGTTATACAATATCGGAATCGTTTGGTAATCGTTTGCCAAATCACCTTTCAGGTTTTCCAGATCCTTGATCATTTCCCTAATCAGCAACAATAAAAACAAAAACATAGCATGTGCCGAAATTACAGCAAAATGACTCATGTGATTTTCTATTTCTTCAAATAAAATCTTGTTATAGAAGTACAATAAAATCGCAAAAAAAGGCACAACCGCCAGCAAAGCCGAAGTTAAATTGCCAATAATAGCGTATTTTTTTATTTTATGAGAGTAAAACCAAATCAGGAAAATGTAAGCCGAAAAAAATAAAAAAGCCCGCCATGAAACAATCAAGGCCATTAATACCGCCAGGAAATTTAAACTAAAATAAACCGATAATTTTGTTTTCTGGCTCACCAATCTATCGAGCATAGATTTGTTTGGCCTGTTGATTAGATCTTTCTGACTGTCATAAAAATTATTAATAATATAGCCAGAAGCAATCGTAACCGCAGAAGCGAAAACAATTAAAAATAAATTGAAATCCAGTAAAATATCGAGGGCTCTTTTTTCCGGAGCCAATATAAAAATGGCCGATAAATATTGCGCCAAAACAATAATGGGAATGTTGTAACCTCTTACTACAGAGAACAGACCAACAATTTTCATTACTAAAAGTTTGTGCTGTCTGCTTAACATTTTTTGATTTAAATTTGGAATTGAGGTCTAATTTAAGATTTTTTACTGTAGGAAACAGGAGATCAAAGTTTATTTTTTAATAATTCTTTAGAACCGTAGCCTAATTTTCTAATACAGGCTAAAGCTTGTTTTTGTGAGATTTCGACTTCTTTGATGTCTTTTTTTTCTACAAAAACTACGGAACCACTCCACGGATTTGGAGCATCGGGAATAAATACGACAGAGTTGTTTTCGTCTATCTGTTCAATCAAAAATGCAAATTGCAAGCCCGCATCTGTAGGGACTAAAATGACTTTTAAATCCTCGTTGGATTCAAATCCCATTATGTTTTCATTCATTTTTTTCATGAACGAATAACCGGGAACAAAGCTTAAAATTCCGTTTTCTAATCTGTGAATCAATTTTTGTGCGTAGGTAGTTTTAGCGATTAGACCAGCAGCAAAACAAATAATCACAATAATTAAAATCGCGACAATTTCTTCTATTGCCAATCCTAAAACTTTTACTTTTGGAAAATGACTAACAATTGGATTTGTAATTTTTTGAATAATACCAAATCCTTTTTCTAAAAGAATAAGTAATAAAATTAACGGTGCCAAAAATAGAATTCCTCCTAAAAAAGTTGCTTTAATAATTTTTAAAATGCTTTTCATATTAAATAACTTTTAGAGTGTAATTTAGAAAAGGATATTCAAATAAGCGTCATTTTTTAGAGTGGCTTATTTTTTTAGAATTGGTAAACAACTTCTAATTTGTAATCTTTCAAAGATGCTTTAGCACGTTCTAAATCTTCTGTAAAGCCCAGAATATAACCACCGCCGCCAGAACCACAAAGTTTCAGGTAATAGTCGTTTGTGTCAATTCCGTTTTGCCAGATTCCGTGAAATTGCTCTGGAATCATTGGTTTGAAATTATTTAAAACAACTTTAGAAAGCTTTTTAGTATTGGTAAACAATGATTTCATGTCGCCATGCAAAAAGTTCTCTACACAGGCATCGGTATATTTTACAAATTGGTTTTTAAGCATCGTACGGAAACCTTTGTCTTTTAGGTTTTCCATAAAAATGTTTACCATTGGTGCAGTTTCGCCAACAATACCGGAGTCTAATAAAAACACAGCGCCTTTTCCATCAAAACTTTGAGTCGGAATTCCTGTTGCTTCGATATTATCTTTAGAATTAATTAAAATCGGAATACTCAAATAACTGTTTAAAGGATCTAAACCAGAACTTTTTCCGTGAAAAAAGCTCTCCATTTGAGAAAATATATTTTTTAGCTGTAGCAGTTTTTCACGAGTTAAATTCTCTAAAACTGTTATTTTGTGAGTAGCATATTTATCATAAATAGCCGCAACCAAGGCACCGCTGCTGCCAACTCCATAACCTTGTGGAATACTTGAGTCGAAATACATTCCCGTTTCAACATCATTTTTCAACGTTGCCAAATCAAAAGAAACCAATTCAGGCTGTTCTGTCTGTAACGTTTCAAGATAAGTTACATAACGTTTTAAACTTGCGTTTGATGCGATTGCTTCTGTCGAAGGGTCTTCGATTTTCTTCAAAGCACCATTGTAAAAATTATAAGGAATAGAAAGTCCTTTAGAGTCGCGAATAATTCCGTATTCTCCAAAGAGTAATATTTTTGAGTAAAATAATGGTCCTTTCATGTTTATTTTATGTCTTTCTTAATTTTATTTGGTCTAGAAGATTTTTTATTTAATCCGTTCTCAAGAATCTCTCGAATTTTTCTTATGATTATTGGATTGTTACATTCCACAATCAATTTCATTACTTTGATTTTTTCTGCTTTTATGCCCATCAATCAAAAATTTAATTAAAGATACGGAAAATTATAATGCAATTGCACCGCTTCCAATTTCGTCGCAAATGTACTGACCATTCTGACAAAATACAACTAATTCGTCCTTAATAAATTGAAGTACTTTCTCGCTAACGTTTTCGGGATATAAAACGTGAACATTTGCTCCTGCATCGAGTGTAAAACAAACCGGAATTTGGGTTTCATTTCTAAATTTCCAGATCGCATTTATGATTTGCAAAGTATTTGGTTTCATCAAAATAAAATACGGCATAGATGTCATCATCATGGCATGTAAAGTCAAAGCTTCGCTTTCTACAATTTTAATGAATTCGTCCAGGTTTCCACTTTCAAAAATCGCAATTAAACGATCCAGATTTTCATGTGCCTGTGTAAAACGCCTTTCGGCATACGGATGATTGTGCATTAAATCATGCCCAACCGTACTGGATACTTGTTTTTCGCCTTTGTCTACCAACAAAATAGTATCCTGATAATTCTTGAAATTGTCGTGAATTGTATACGGAAATTCAACTCCATACAAATCAGTACTTCCTTGAATGTTGGCCTGATTTCCCCAAACTACAACATTTCCTTTTACGCTTCGGCAGGCACTTCCAGAACCTAAACGGGCTAAAAATGATGCTTTTTGGTAAAAATATTCCTCTGTCATTTCAGTATTTAATTCTTTCTCCAGACTCATGAAATTCATTGCCAAAGCCGCCATTCCAGATGCCGAAGAAGCAATTCCCGAACTGTGTGGAAAAGTGTTTTGTGTATCAATCGTAAAATGATAGTCTTTCAAAAAAGGCAAATAAACTTCTATTCGTTCTAAAAACTTCTGAATTTTTGGTTTAAAATCTTCTTTTGGTTTTCCTTCAAAAAGTAAATCAAAAGAAAAAGTATTATCTGTCACACTAAGCGGAGTCGAAGTGCTTTTCTTTTCAAAACCCAATTTCGTAATCGTTTTACAATTATTCAAAGTAAAACTTACCGAAGGATTTGCCGGAATTTGATTGTCTTTTTTCCCCCAATATTTCACTAATGCAATATTGCTGGGAGCGCTCCATTCAAAATTTCCATTTTCAATTGTCGAGGTATATTTTTTAGGAATAAAATCAGTTGCTGTAAACATGAATTATAAAATTTTGGCAAAGATAGTTTTTAAATAGAAAATGTAAATCAAACTTAAACGTTTAGTTTACAAAATGTAAATCAAAATGAACATATATAGCTTTATGATTTAAACTTTCTTTTTAACTATTTTTGATGAAAAATAAATTAGAATGAACAAAACTGTCAAAATCGCAATAGCCCTAATCGTTTGTTTACTGGTAGGATATTCTGCAAGTGTGGTTACAAGACCAAGTGTAGCATCATGGTATCCAACCCTAATAAAACCAATTTTTAATCCGCCCAATTGGATTTTCATGCCAATGTGGACATTACTTTATATTTTAATGGCGGTTGCTGCGGGACTTGTTTGGGACAAAATAAAAGAACAAAACGAAGTTGTAAAAAAAGCTTTAGCTTTCTTTTTAATTCAATTGACATTGAATGCTGTTTGGTCCTATTTATTCTTCGGCCTTAAAAACCCGATGTTGGCTTTAATTGAAATTGCGCTTTTATGGTTGATGATTTATGAAACGTATTTGAAGTTTATTAAAATCAATAAAACTGCGGGTTATTTATTGATTCCGTATTTGGCCTGGGTTGCTTTTGCAGCAATTTTGAATGGTAGTATTTGGTGGTTGAACAGGTAAAATTTAGTTTTCAGATTCTGTTTTTAATTTCTTAAACATTTCATTTTTAGCATACAAAAAATCCATTGTAGTCAGGATATTATTATTTTCTATAAGTTTTGCTGATCTTGGGTCGGCGTCACAGAACTCAATAAATAAATCAACTTCTTCGGGTTTTAATTTTAGATCTTTGGTGAAAAAATCACGAGGAATTGATGCTGCTATAAGTTTTTTGAAAACAGTTTCCTCAGTTTTCTTTTTGATTTCCTCTTTATCTTTTTTAAATAAATTTATAAGTCCGGTTCCCATTCTGGTAAAGTCCATTCCATTTGCAATAGTTCCGTCGTAAACACCGGTATATTTTTGCAAAGATCTATTGTCTTTAGCAAATTTTATATCGTCAATATCTTGTTGAGAAGAACTTATTTTATCAAATTTTATATTGGTTACAACAACTTCATTTAATTCCTCGGCTTTTATATTCATATTGACGGTAATATTGTTTCGTTCAATATTTTCCTGTGTTATTTTTAGTCGTGTGAAAAAGTAATCTTTAGCAAAAAACAATAAACTATCTTTTGCCTGAACAGCAATCGAAAATTCTCCCATTTTATTTGTTCTTGTACTTGTTTTGGCTGTTTTATTTATAACTTCTACTTTATCAAGCGGATAATTGTTGGAAAAGACTCTTCCATGTAGTAATTTTTCTGTTTGAGAAATGGAAAGTTGGTAAGTCAAAAAAGAAATTATAGTAAGTAATTTTACTTTCATTTGTATAAATTTATATTGTCTTAGTTTTTAGAATCCATTTTCATTTTCAAAAACTCTTGATTTTTAGCGATTAAAAAATCCATTGTGGTCAAAACGTTCGGGTGTTCGGTAACCAATTTAGATTTTGGATCGGCATCGCAAAACTCAATAAAAAGTTCTTTTTCTTCAGTTTTAAGTTTTAAGTCTTTGGAAAAAAAATCAAGAGAAATTGATGTTGCAATTAATTCTTTAAAACTTATTACAGGAGTTTGTGATTTGATTTCTTTTTCTTTTGCGAACAAGTATTTTATTTGTTTGCCAAGACGAATAAAATCAACTCCATTAGGCATAATTGCTTCTTTGTATCCTATAATTTTTACTTTGCTCTCTTTAACTCTGCTCTTGTTAAGCTTAATTTGTTTAATTTCTTCCTGATTGATTTTAACCGTCGAAATTTTGTTTAAAATAATAATTTCTTCCAATTCTTCCGGTTTGGGAATCATATGGATTATAAGATTATTAGCTTCAAGAATATTAGATGTAATTTTTAATCTTTTGACGAGATGATCCTTAGCAAAAGAAATCAGGCTGTCATTGTTATTTACTAAGATTGAGAATTCTCCAAACTCATTTGTCTTCGTACTTGTTTTAGCAGTTTTATTTATTACTTCGACATTTTTAAGCAGGATTGTTTCTGAAACAACTTTTCCATGAAGAAGTTTTTCTGTTTGAGAAATAGTAAGCTGGTAAGTGAAAAAAGAAATTGTAGTGAGTAATTTTACTTTCATCTAATAGTTTTTAGTTGAAGTAAAATTATTAGAATCGTCTTAACTAAAACTTAGCAAACCTGTAAATTCTTGTTAATTCGGTTTAATGAAGTTTAGAATCGCAGTTGCAATTTTTAGTTACACAACCTTCTACAAAAAAAATGATTGGAAAACTTATTATAAAATCTCAATCAAATTAACAGGATTATTTATTACCATTTTAGCGCCACTCGCTATCAATTCCTCTTCAGTTCTATAACCCCACGAAACTCCAAGAGGAAACATATTTGCATTTACTGCTGTTTGCATATCAATATCAGAATCTCCAACAAAAAGAATTTCTTCGGGTTTTAAATTCCATTTTTTGCTTATTTCTAAAGCTTCGAACGGATTTGGTTTTTTAAGCTCTTCAGTGCTTAAGCCAATGGCTGCATTAAAATGCCCCGGAAATATTTCTGCAGCTATTTTTTTGGTAAGTTCATCGGCTTTGTTTGAAAAAACGGCTAATTTAATATCACGTGAGACCAAGTCGTCTAATAATTCAAGAATGCCTTCATACGGTTTTGTTTTGATAGTGCAAACTTCACGATATTCATTGATCATACAATCAAAACAAATTTCAATTTGTTCATCAGAATTGTTTGATGCCGGCAATGCTTTGCTTACCAAATTTCGCAAACCGCTTCCTATGAAATATTGATAAGTATCATAAGTGTGAGTGGGATAATTTAAACCTGTAAGTACAGTATTCATTGCATCGGAAATGTCTTCTAATGAATTAACTAACGTTCCGTCTAAATCAAAAATAATTCCTTTAAATTTCATTCTATTAAATATTATTAGCCAAAATAAATCCGCTTGTCCAGGCATTTTGAAAGTTGAAACCTCCGGTAATAGCATCAATATTCACAATTTCTCCTGCAAAATAAAGGTTTTGATGTAACTTACTTTCCATGGTTTTAAAATTGATTTCTTTTAAATCGATTCCGCCGGCAGTAACGAATTCTTCTTTAAAAGTGCTTTTTCCGTTTACCTGAAACTTGGCTTTTGTCAATTGAGAAGCTAAATCTTGCAATTGAATTTTAGATAAATCGGCCCATTTTGTTTCAGCTTCAATTTGTGATGCTAAAACTAAACTTTCCCATAAACGATTCGGAAAATCGAAAGGTGATTTTTTAGAAACGGCTTTTTTGGCGTGTTCCTGTTTTAAGTCTTTCAGGATTTTTTCTGCATCTTCTGTATCAACATCATTTAACCAATTGACGAAAATCGTGAACTGATAATTTTTATCGAATAAAATACGCGCTCCCCAAGCCGAAAGTTTTAAAATCGCAGGTCCGCTCATTCCCCAATGCGTGATTAATAAAGGTCCGGTTGATTCGAGTTTGGTGTCTTTTACGTTAACGGTAACTTGTGCCGCAACGCCGGGCAATTCTTTTATGCGAGGATCTTTGATATTGAAAGTAAATAGGGAAGGAACAGGGCTAATAATCGCATGTCCTTTTTCTTGAAGCATTTCCCAAATTTTAGGATTGCTACCAGTTGCCATGACTAATTTTTCTGCAATAAATTTATCGTTTTGTGTGTCAATTTTCCAATGATTTTCGGCTTTGTAAATCGATTGTACGCTTTGTCCCGTTAAGACTTTGATGCCGAGTTTTTCGGTTGCTTTTAAGAAACAATCAATAATGGTTTGCGAAGAATTGGAAACCGGAAACATCCTTCCGTCATCTTCTATTTTTAATTCAACGCCATGTTTTTCAAACCATTCGATTGTATCTCCGGAGCAAAATTGATGAAACGGACCACGAAGTTCTTTTTCGCCTCTTGGATAAAATTTAACCAATTCATTGGGTTCAAAACAAGCGTGGGTAACGTTGCAACGGCCCCCTCCGGAAACACGGACTTTAGAAAGCACTTCTTTTCCTCTTTCTAAAATGGCAATTTTTAGTTTCGGATTTTTCTCTGCAATATTAATTGCCGTGAAAAATCCTGCAGCGCCTCCGCCAACAATAATTATGTCGAAATTTTGAATCATATTATTTGGTTTGCCACGAATTACACGAATTGGCACTAATTTTTTATTTGCCACAGATTTGACAGATTAAAAAATCTGGGTTAATCTGTGAAATCTGTGGCTATTCTTTAATTATAATCTATCCGGAAAATCACTAATAATTCCGTCTACATTATAGCTTTTTATTTTTTGAATATCTTCATCAGCATCTACTGTCCACGGTAAAACCAGAAATCCTTTTTCCTGAATTTCTTTTGTATTTTCCTGATTTAATAATTGATAATCCGGATGAATGGCACGTGCTTTTATTTTTTCGGCGAAAGCCAAAGCTGTATTGAGATTTTCTTCTGTTAAAACTCCAATGGCAATATTGGGATTTAGACTTCGAACTTCCTCCAACATATTCCAATCAAAACTTGAAATGATGAAATGCTCATAATTCCAATTTTCATCTGAAATATATTCTTCGATTAAAGCCACAACTTTATGTGCTGTTCCAGCGCCTTTCAGTTCAATATTGATGAGGCATTTTTTGTCTGTCAAATCAAAAACTTCAATTAAAGTTGGTATTTCAAGCTGATCTGCAATCAAAAATGATTTTAATTCGGACAAAGATAAGGTATTTACAAAACCTTTTCCGTTGGTGGTTCTGTCGATGGTTTCGTCGTGAATTACGATTATATGTCCGTCAGCGCTTAAGTGTACGTCGAGTTCGATTCCATCAGCATTTAAGTCTAATGCTTTTTGAAAAGATTTTAAAGTATTCTCGGGTTCGTATCCTTTGGCGCCGCGATGTGCTATTTTTAGCATTTTCTTTGTGAGTAAGTTTAACCGCAAAGTTCGCAAAGATTTACGCAAGGTTCGCAAAGATTTTAAAAAACTTTGCGAACCTTGCGATTTTCCATTGCGGTTAAACTTTTAAATTTTTTCCAGTAAAACAAGTCCGTATTCAGAATCGATGATTGCTTTTCCATTTTGGACTTCTGTTTCCTGGTCTGAAAAAGCGTCTTTGAGTTTTGTACCATCTTCAAAAACAGAATCAACCGGAAGTTCTTTTCGACCAATTCCTAAATCCAGGCCAATTACAACTTCATCTTTATAATTAACTTTCGTAAAACTTCTTGAAAAAATATACGGCTTATCTGAAATCATATTGTGTATTCCTGCTCCAACCGCAGGATGATTTCTGCGGAATTGTCCTAGTTTTTGCCAATGCCAAAGTATTCTTTGCGTTTCTTTATCTGACTGAAGATCATCCCAATTCATGAAAGATCGTAAAGTGGCATCGCCTTCTGTGCCTTCAATTACAAGAGAACGACCCGTTTCGTCGCCATAATAAACCTGAGAAATTCCAGGAGAAAGCAGCAGTTTTGTTCCCGCTTCAAAAGTTCTGTTTCGATTTCCATCAAAAGGAGTGGGATCGTCATGGGATGATACATAATTTAGAACTGTAAAACCTTTCAGTTCATTTTGAAGTTTTGCTGAATATTTGGAAAATATAACTTCATAATCGTTTTGGGCATCGAGTTTAAATTCAAAATTAATCATGCAGTTAAAACCATTTTCGAAATAGTTTACTTTTCGATCTCCAAAATCATAATCCAGTCCGCTGCTTATTTCATAACCATAAACTTCGGCAATGGTATAAAACGGATTCTGATCTAAAACTTCAAGCGGATGATGTTTTTTCCAGGTTTCAAATGCATAATCGCATTCTTTTCTAAAATCAACCCAAACATCTTCATCGGTATGTTTTACCGTATCTGCTCTGTAACCGTCAATTCCAAATTCCAGAATATAATCGGTTAACCATTTTATAATGTAATATTTTGGAGTTCTGGGGTAATTTGTTCTTTTGAAGAATTCATCTAACGAAGTAATTTCTTTTTCATAACGACCTTCATTTTTCCATTTTTCGATTAAAAAAGAAGGTAATTCAACTTCCTGATTGCTTTCGGTTCTTACATCCGGAAGGTTATCGACCAAAGTACACATTGTTGTATTTTCGAATGATTTATAATCACAGACAATTCCGGTTCGAACCCAGTCTTCCGGCCACATCGGGTCTTCTTCCGTTACAGGTCCGGTGTGATTGATAACGCCGTCAAGCATAATTCTGATGCCTTTTTCGTGTGCTTTTTTAACCAGATTGGCTAAATCTTCTTTGGTTCCGAAGTTAGGATCTAAAGCCGTCCAGTCTCTTGCCCAATAGCCATGAAAACCATAACTAAGCCCGGTTCCTTCGTCAACGCCATCGTGAATTTGCTCTACAATCGGCGTAAGCCAAATGGCATTTATTCCCAATTTATCAAAATAACCTTCGTCGATTTTTTTTATAATTCCGATGATATCTCCACCTTCAAATCCGCGTAATTTTCCCGGAGTTTTGGTTCGGTTGAAGTTTAAATCGTTCGATGTATTTCCATTGTAAAATCGATCGGTAAGTAAAAAGTAAACATTTGCTCCTTCCCAAACGAAAGGTGTTTTTGAAGTATTGTCTTTATTCATTGAAACTGATTTTGAGCCAGAATATTAAAGATAAAGAAAGGAAACCATATAAATGAAAAAACCGCCACGAATTCATGAATTTATTATCAGATATAATATAATGAATCTGCCGTAATCAGTGTAGTCCCAACGGAACATTTTCTGTAGTGTCTGTTGTTTTTACCAATATAGAATCTCTACGAGATATACTCCGCAGGAGTTAAATATTGGTAGAAATATAATTTGTAAGTTCTCTAATGTCCCGTAGGGACTACACAATGTTAATCAAAACAAAAACCGCCACGAATTCACGAATTTTATAAACAATAATTCGTGAATTCGTGGCGGAAATATATTGTGTGGATTTTACCGTTTTAGACCCGACAGGTTTTAAAAACATAAGTGTTCGGAAGATCTTAACATGTATTAAATAGTGGTGATTTATTTGGATCTCCATCACAGATCACCACTATTTCTTTAATTATTTCCATATTTAGTTC
>Ga0307411_10000034_pt1 | contig 44649 bp, 60 predicted proteins | sample DK1Ometagenome_2_FD_203712 | JGI IMG/M metagenome (GOLD analysis project Ga0307411, IMG submission 203712) | Maize rhizosphere microbial communities from greenhouse at UC Davis, California, United States - DK15-O-1 | ecosystem: Host-associated > Plants > Roots > Rhizosphere > Soil | place: USA...
AGGCGCTGGAGGTGTGGCTGAAGGATGCTGCTGCCGGCGAAATCGGGCCGCGCGTGTGGCATGAGCGTGCCATGCGCTCGGCGCGGCAGAACTTCACCGCTTCGGTGTTGACGTTCAAGGTGACCAGTGCCCTGCTGCAGCTGTCCGGCGTGGTTCCAACCACCGTGGCGCTGGGGACCAATCACACCATGGCCGGCATCAGTCAGTACCTGGCCAAGCCGCGATCCATGACCAGCTACGTGCGCGAATCCTCCCCGTACATGAATGCTCGCCTGCGCACGCATATTGAGGCGGTGCAGGCGGTGATGGATGCGGAGGCCGGCAGGTTCGCCGCCGGCAAGGCTGCAACCATTCGCTTCGGGTACTGGATGATTGGCCGCGTGCAGGGGGTGGTTGACACGGTGACGTGGCTGGCTGCGGAGCAAGCGGGCATGCAGCGTTTCCACAACGACGTAGACCGGGCCCGAGCCTACGCTGACGACGTGGTGACGCGCGCGCAGGGGTCGGGTGAATTCATCGACAAGTCGCCGCTGCAGCGCGGCACCCTGGGCGACAACGTGCGGCAAACCGAGTGGATCAAGGCCACCACCGCGCTGCAGGGGTACATGATCGCCAAGGGTAATCTGGCTTATGAGCAGACCCGGAAGGCCAACTTGCGCAACCCGCGGCAGGCGATGAAGTGGGCCGCCGACATGGTGATGTTGTTCTCCATCGAAGGCCTGCTGACGGCCGCGCTGACGGCCAAGCTGCCCAAGGACGATGAGGACGACGGCCTGCTGGACGACCTGGGCGAGTTCGCCATCAAGGATGCGCTGGCCACCTTCTTCGGGGTCATCCCCGGCGGCGGCGTGCTGGTGGATCAGTTCCGCGGCTACGACTCCAGCGGCGTGGTGGCGGGCGCCTGGAAGGCCTACGCAGACCTGATTCAACAGGTCACTCCGGGCGAGGATGGCCAGGTGGACCTGGACAAAGGCGTGGTGAAAGCCGCAGTTACCACCACGGGCGTCACGCTGGGCTTGCCGTCCACCCAGATCAACAAGACCATAGATGCCATCGAGGCGCGCCGCGACGGCCGCGATGTCTCCCCTTACGAATACCTCGTTGGTCCCAAGAAGGAATCCAAATAATGACCGTCACCGCAGACAGCCGCGTCAGGGAGCATTTGGGCGATGGCGTCGCCACTGTGTTCAATGGCCCGATGGCCTACATGCGCAGCGATGTCCTTGCCTACATCATCGAGGGTGGGGTTACGACCCAGCTTGCACCGTCATCCTACGACGTGTTGTACCTTGGGCGCAGCACCGGCACGCGCGTGCGCCTTTCGGTAGCGCCAACCGTAGGGCAGACACTGCGCCTCATCCGGACCATGCCCTATGAGCAGGACGTGGACATTACCAACCAGGGCGCGTTCCTTCCCGAGGTTCTGGAAAAGGGCATGGATGTGCTGTCCATGCAGATCCAGCAGCTGGCCGACCGCCAGGAACTGTCGCTGCACTACCCCGAGAACTACCCGGGCCCGTTCCCCAGCCTGATCCTGCCCGACCCGGAAGCCGGCTCATTCCTGCGCTGGAACAGCGATAAAACCGCGCTCATCAATGCCGACATCGACCCGGACGGTGCGGGTGATCTGCTGCTGCGCTCGGACCTTGATGACCCCACTGCCGGTGGTCGCCTCGTCGCATTCCGGCAGAACGGTGCTGGCGCTGCCGTGCGTGACATTTTCGAGAAGCTGCGCGAGGTGGTCAGCCTGCGTGACTACTACCAGGTGGTGGATGGCTTGAACTGGGTGCCGGCCTTCACCCGCGCGCTTGCCTACCTTGGCAGCATTGGTGGCGGCCGGCTGTATATCCCCGCAGGCACCTACCCCATCACCGGCACCATCGATATCACCGGCTACGACAACATCTGGATTGATGGGTGTGGCCAGGACAACACCATCATCACGACCAACTCGCCCAGCGCGACGATGATAAATTCCAACGCGGACAGGAAGTACCGCAAATTCTCCAACTTCACCCTGACCAGCAGCGTCACGCGCACCAGCGGCGCCATGATGGATTTCCTGGTCGAGCGGCGTTCGGTAATCACCGACGTAAAAATCACTCGGCATTTCGACGGCATCCTGATGCGTGGTTTCGAGGAAACCGAAATCAACCGTGTGCGCATCGTGAACCCGTCTGGCTATGGCTGCGCACTCCAGGTGGGAACGTACAACCTGCTCGGTTCGGGTGCGAACCTGCATGTGACCGGATGCTTCTTCCGTGGCGGAGACGATCTTGTGGCGACGCCACACGTGGGAAGCGTTGGCGTTCGCCTTTATGACTGCGAAGCGCTGTATATGTTCGACACCGACGTGGGTGGATTCATCGACGGTGATCTTGACGTTTATAGCGCTCAGCGCACCATCAACCACTTCTTCACTCAGTGTTATTTCGATGCCACACGCGATGGGCACTGCATCTTGATTCATGGCGCAGGGGCGAAGGATAAGTGGGCATTCGCAAACTGCTGGATCGGTGGCGCCGGCAAGCTTGGCGGCACCCCCACCGCATGCGGACTTCTGGCTGCTGATGAAGGCTCGTATGGCGGCATCCTTTTCGCAAACTGCCGATTCCACGACTCGCTCGGATCGGGCGTTGCCATTTCCAAGGCGGGCGGTTTCCAGTTCACCGGCTGCAATTTCGAGGCCAATGGCGTCGGCGGCGGCGGCAGTCGGTACGGGTTCCGCTATGCGCCTGGCTCTCCGGTTGGTCCTGGCCCGGTACTGACCGGTTGCGTCTTCAATGGCAACGTTCCGAAGGCGATACAGGTAACCGCCAATGGTCGAGAAGTGTTCGTTGGTGAAGCGGCAATCGACAACGGCGTAGACATTGCGGAAGGCGTGATGAAGCGGGCCACTGGCTGGGACAAGGCATCGAACCAGTACGCCTCCGCAACGACGGTAACTATTTCGCCGTTCCACGATTACATCGTGATTAACGGCACGAACAACATCGCGCGCATTTCGCCGACGTATACGGGGCACATGCTGACTGTGATGTTTACGGGCGCGCTTGTCGTCATCGATAACTCGGCCGGGCTCAAACTTGCTGGGAATTACACCACCGTCGCGGGGTCGGTTCTTACGTTGCGGTGTGATGGTGCCGAGTGGTACGAGATTGGGCGGGTAAACACCTAAAAGAAATCCCCGCTCAGGCGGGGATTTCTCTATACGCGCGACACCAGCGGGCGCTTTGACACCCACCCCTTCCAGGCCCGGAGCGCTGCATTCAACGCTCCTACGATGAGGTCTTTGTTCTGCTCGGGGTCGGCCTTGCGTTCAATCTCGCGCTGCCGCTTTGCCTTGGTCATGCAGGCGTTGCACACCCGCCTGCGCCTACCGCGGTTGCCAGGGCCGAATGCGAGCGCCGGCTTATCGATTCCGCAACGGGTACAGGTGCAGAACGCGGCGTTCATTGGTCGGGCTCGTCGTCGCACATCAAGCTGATTTCCTCGTCGGCAATTTCAACTGGGTCACTCCAGTCCGCCGGGTCGCGGCCATCATCTTTCACAACCTGCTCATGCATCAGGATGGCGTAGCGCGCAGCCTCGCCCGGTTCCATGTGCGCTTTGTCCCGGAACCGGGTTGCGCATCGTTCCAGCCATTGATCGCGTGTAAGTGCCATTGGCATCCCCTTCAGTAGTGGCGCCCCGTGCCGGCGGCGCTGTAGTGGTCAGCTGTGCTTCTGTGCCTGGTGGTATTCCTGCTGTTTCAGCTCGTAGCCCAGCAGCATCCACACCTGATCCAGTGCGCGTTCGCGCGCTGCCGCATTCCCCTTCTCGGCGTCGAAGTTCTCGATGCTCACGCAGGCAGACAGCCCTTCCACCGTGAACCCGTTTTCAAGGGTCAACTGGCAGACGGTGGTTCGTCCATTCGGAAGCACGGTATATGTTTCGCCGACGATGGCGGCCTCCACATCCTTCGGGGTGACTTTCGGTGCATTGCTCATGGGTTGCCCTCCTGGGCGGTTGGTGGGTCATTTTCGGCCTTTCCGACGTGGGTTGTCGTCGCCGGTTCTGCCCTTGCAGTACGTAAGAAATCCAGGGTAGTTCAGGTTTTCTTTTTGCGTCCCCCACGTCAGGTTCGTTGGCTTGTTGTTGGCTGATTTTTCATCCTTATGGAGGCACAGCGTTGCGTTATCCGGCGGGGTGCCATGGAACGCTTCGCATACCGCTCTGGCCACTTTGTATGTTTTCCCTCGGAACCGGAAGATGAATCGAGTTCCAGTCCACTGCCCGAAGGTAGGGGCTAGGCATCTGCGCCTGATTCCTCCACTTGGCATCTTCTGTTCATAGTAGGTGGATCGAACGCGCCCGCGCGATGATGCTTGCAGGTGCGAAACGCTTGGGACATCGCGCCAGGTTTCTTTCCTGGTACTCACGGCGTGCCCCTGTACTCAAAAGGGATGTCATCGTCTGCGAAGTCGTCCATGGGCGGCGGCGCGCCGCCTGCCTGCCGACCCGTGTTGCTACCCCCTCGCGGTTGGCCCGCGTCGGCGCCTTGGCGCTGCTGGGCGGTGCCGGTGCCGGTGCCGCCATCGGACGGTCGGCTGTCCAGCATCTTCATCTGATCGCATGCGATGTCGGTGCTGTAGCGCTCCACCCCATCGCGGTCGGTGTATTTCCCGTAGCGGATCATGCCTTCCACCGCTACCTTCGACCCCTTGCGCAGGTACTCGCCGGCAATCTCGGCAAGTTTCCCGAAGAAAATCACCCGGTGCCACTGGGTTTCCTCCACCTGCTGCCCGTCTTTGTTCTTCCGCTTCGACGTGGTTGCCAGGCTCACGCGGGTGATGGCCATGCCGCCCTGCGTGTACTTCGTTTCAGGGTCGCCGCCGAGGTTACCGATCAGGCGGACGCTGTTTTCGATGCTCATGCCATTTCCTTGATCTGTGCCACCAGGGCGTCCAATTCACGGATGAACTGGTGAATCTCCTGGTTCAGCGTGGAGAGATACGCGGTATCGCGGTACACGCGCACCCGCAGTTCCGGCAGTCCGGGCCAGTAGCTGCGGAAGTCGCACCACTGCCGGCCGGACACCAGCAGCTGCCCCTGCACCTGCGCCACGTGTTCGTTCGGCAGCTTTCCGGCCAGCACGGCTTCGATCTGCAGGTGCGGCAGCTTGGTCTTGATTTCCAGCAGGCCGTCATCGCCCACCAGGGTGTCCGGGCTGCACCCGATTCGGCCCCGGCGCATGAACCCAACCTGGCGGCACTCATGCTCGCTGGTGGCCATGTAGAGGTCGCGCACCTGGGGCTCCATCACGTGTCCGCGTTCGGTGTGCTTGTTCCCGTCCCACGTCGGCACGTATTCCCCAGTGATCGTCTCGGCCGCCAGCTGGTACAGCAGCTTTTTGCGCGTCTCGCTCGGAGAGCCGGCAGTGCGACCCTTTGCCATCACCGTGTGGAACACCGACGCGGTTACAACGCCGCACCTTGCCGCATGCCATTCCGGGGTGCCCTGTTCCAGGTCTTCGAAAATCTGCAGGTCATCCAGCATGTCAGTGCTTCCTCTCGGACTGCTGCGCGACCATTGCCTCACGGAGCTCCACCAGCTCGGCGATCAGGCGGGCGGACTCGTCCGAAATATCGGAAGGCGATGCCGACTTGTTGGTGAAATTGAAAGCGTGCTTGGTGTCGATTTCAGCTTTCACGATAGCCGGGAACAGGGCCGAAGTGAGGCGGTAGGTTGCGATCAGCCAATCAACCGCCTCGATGCAATCGTGCGAAATGGAAATGTGTTCCACCAGCATGGTGGCTGGGCCAGAACCGAGCTCAACGCACAGGCTCATGGCGTTGCTGACCAGGCAGGTATGGTGGGCGTCGTAGCCGGCGGCCTGCATTGCCAAAATCGCCTTCGCGCGCTCCTTATCGAAGAGTGATGAAGCCTCGTCGGGAGCATTATCGAGCTGGTGAACGCGGACCTTTGCACCGGTTGCCTCCAGGGCTTCCAGCATGGCGGCCACTTCGGGAGGCAGGTTCGGATTACTCATTGGTCGATTCCTTGGTGGCGTGCGCGGCGCGCATGTGATCGTGCAGGCCCGCCGCCTTGACGCGCTTGCCGCACGTCGGGCAGGGGATCTTGGTGGCTTTCGGGACCGCAGGTGCGCGGTCCTTCCGGCAGCGTTTGCTGCAGTAGCGAGGATAGCCCGGCGACTCGCCGTCGAGGGCGCAGCCGCAGCCCTCGCACAGCGATCCGTCCAGCATCATTTCGGCGATGTCACCCATTGTTACCGGCCTCCAGCTTCTGCTTGCGGATGCTGGCAAGCTGGTTATGGATGGTGTCGAAGCGATAGGCCGGAACCTGATCCAACGTCTGCACATGGCGCATGTCCTGAGCGCTACGAATCCAATCCATGAATTTCTCAGGGCGCGGCACGTAGGCGGCGATCAGATCGGTAAGCACCTTCACCTGTTCCTGCGTAATCATCTCTTCGGGTTCGGCCTGCGCCTGCCCGAAGCTACGGCCATCGTCGTCGTCTTCGCCGCCGGTAGCGATGCCGGTTGCCGCCAGCAGGGTGTAGCGCTCCAGGTAGGTCTTGGTGCTGGCGATGGACTGGATGCTGTTCTTTCCGCCGCTGTCATCGGCCTGAGCCACCATGGACACCGATTCGCTGTGCCCGTCGCGGTGGGTCATGACGCACGTCACCTTGATGTCCTTGCCGGTCTGCTCCGGAACCCAGCGGTGGGACAGGCCGTGGCGTGCCATCACGGGAACCAGGGCGCGCGTGATGTCGTGCAGTTCGGCGTGCATGTATTCGGTCACGCCCTTCTGCGTGGTGAATCGAACCTGCTTCGACTTTGCGATGGTGATGCCGCCGGCCTCGGCTTTGAAGTCGGCCATGGCCGCCACGAACTTCTTGCGCTGCGCGTCGGCGTCCCACTTCATCTGCATTTCGAACAGGCGTTCAAGCTGGTCCACCTGCCCCTTCTCCATGGCGAGCGTCACCAGGGGGAGGAACGGGTTGCTGGTAGTCGCCAGCGCGGCGGCGGTCGCCGGCTGCGCGGCCGGCATGGTGTCCAGCACTTCGCCTTCGATGGGGGTGCTCATGCCTCGGTTTCCTTCTTTGGGTTCTGGATGTCCAGCGCCTTCCAGTGGTTCAGGACATCGGGGTGGGCGTGGCCGTCCTTCGCGGCCAGCTTCTCGCGCGCCTGCTCGCCAAGCCATGGCCTGATGTCGCGCAGGAACGATGCCACCTTCTCGGGGATGTCGTACTGGGGGTAGAGCGCATCAGCGCCATTCACCAGCATGAAGGGGCCATCCAGACGGCGGTTGCGGCGAATGATGTCCATATCCGCACAGCTGGCTTGGAATCCGGTGACGCCCAGTTGGCGCGCCACGTATTCGTAGGCCGCCACGGCGGCCATGCTCATGGCATACACGCACGTGCCGTAATCGTGTTCACGCTTCACCAGCTGTTCGATCAAGGCCACCAGCTGTTCCGGGGTATCCGGGGTTTCCACGCGGATGTCGCGCAGCTCCGCTTCGTTGAGAGTGGACAGGTTCATGCGGTTTCCTTCGCCAGCACGGCGGCCAGCTTGCGAATGGTGAGGTTGATGGCCGGCAGCAGGCGGTCAGCATCGGCCGGCGCAAACGGGTTCATGGCTTCGATTTCGGCGAGCGTTTCCACGGCCTCCTGCATCGCTTCACGGGCGGTGGCCGCCTGCACTGCCGCTTCCGCAGCCGCTGCATCGCGCTGAGCGGCTTCCGCCTGCTCGGCGGCCTCACGGTCGCGCTGCTCCTGGTCGGCCTTCTCTTGGGCCTCGCGGCGCTCCTGCTCGGCCTTGGCGTCGCGCTGGCGCTGTTCCTCGGCCAACCGGTCCAGTTCGGCCTGCTGGTCGTCCAGCGCCTTCTGCGCGGCTTCACGGGCAACCCGGTCGGCCTCGGCCTGCTCGGCGCGCTGGCGATCTTCCTCGTCCTGCCGCGCGGCGCGCTCCTGGTCTTCCTTCTGCTGCTGGACGCGGCGCGCCTCGGCTTCTTCGTCGGCTTTGGCCTGGGCCTCGGCGGCCAGCCGGTCGCGCTCGGCCTGGGCGGCTTCGTCGTCCTTCCGGCGCTGCTCGGCGGCGTCGCGGTCACGCTGTTCCTGCTCGTCCTGCAGGCGGCGCAGTTCGGCGGCCTTGGCGTCCAGCGCCAGTCGTTCATCGCGGGCCTTCTCGATGGCGGCCAGCGCGTCGGTGCGCGCCCGCTGGGCGTCCGGCAAGAAGACCTCATCGAACTGGTCCATGTCGAAATTCACCAGCTGCTCGGCGGCCAACTCCAGGGTGGCCACGTCTGCGCCGAACAGGCGGGCCAGCGAGCCGGTAATGACCGCCAGCGCGTCCTTCTGCTTCTGGATGCGCTCGGCCTCGATGCGGGCGGCCTCGGCGCGCTCGGCTTCGCGGGCGTCGTCCCATGCCTGCTGCAGCGCCTGCAGGCGCTCTTCCTCGGGGCTGATGATCCCGATCAGCTCCTTTTCGGCCGCGATCACGGCCTGGCTGAACTTGGTGGCGTCCTCGCGCGCTGCCTTGCCGGTCTTGGCGATTTCCACGCGCTTGTTCTTTAGCACCATGCGCTTGGCGTGGCACTCGTCATAGCCGGCCTTGTTGGTGATGTCGGTGATGCTGGCGGATGCAGCGGCCAGTTCGGTCAGCTGCTCCTTCGCGTTGACCAGGCCCAGCGCCTGCTGAGCGCGGTGTTCCATGGACTGTGGGGCCAGCTGGGTGCTGCTGGCCGGGTCGGCGTCGTGACTCATTGTGTCGATCCTTGGTGTGTGCGGTTATTGGGTGAGCTGGTGGAGTTGGTGCTTATGCTGCGCTTCGCGGGTTCTTTCGGATGTTTCGGGCCTTCTTTGCCGCGCGCTTGTGGGCGGCCGCGCCGGAACGGTTGCCACCATTGATGGATCTCGGGTTGTTTCCGTGGGTCATGGAGAACGATGGCTCGCTGAAACTGAATGCAAGGGAGAACAGGCTTGCAAGGCGGCGGAGGCTCATGGCATTTCCTTGGTGTGTGGTGATGGGGAATCCATCCGGCTGCGGCCCGTGCCCCTCGCCCTGGGGAGGTGGCCCTGCGTCATCGGCGTGCGCACAACCTGATACGGGTGGGCCGCAGTCGGATGGATGCCGGGGTGCCGCCCCGGCGCGGTGTTCTATTACGGGGTGAACGTGCCGATGGTCATGCTGGCGGCGTCGCCGACTTCACCCAGCAGCAGCGCCTTGAACTGCTTGGCGATTTCATCCTGCTCCTGTTCCAGGCCGATGACGCGGAAGCGCAGCGACGGTTCGCGGCCGGTGGTGGAAACCGAGACGCGCAGGTGGAAGGTGCGTTCCGGCAGGCCCAGATACGGTTCGGTTCGGAAGGAGAGCACGTCCGGCAGGCCTTCATCGCTGGACGCGGCCACCGATTCCAGAACGCTGCGCGACTGCTGGAAGTTGCCTTCGGTCTGCTCGGTGGTGGATTCAGCCTTGATCTTCACCTTGCGGATGGCGGCGATGGCGCGCGGCAGCGGGATCGGCGAGAACGCGCCGTCGTCGCTGACGTTGTGGGCACCGATCACGTGCGCCCAGTCCTCGATGAAGTCCAGTGCGTCACGCTGGCTGAACGCCTTGCCGCCAGCGGCCAACATGGCCAGGTAGGCCGGGGTCGCCTGCAGCGTCAGGCGGGCGGTGTGGTCGGCGTGGCCGGGGTCAACGGCATCACCAAGGTTGAAGAACACGGTGGCACCCAGCTTGCTGGTGTCGATGAAGCCGTGGCCGCCCTTGCGGTCCTTCACGTAGGTCACGAAGTCCGGGATGCTGTCCGTGGTCAGCCTGCCGCGGAAGCGGGTGCGGCCAGGCAGGTGGCCTTCGATGCTCTGCAGCGATACCCCGGTGGGGATGGCCAACAGGTGCTGCGCGTCAGTCGGTATCTGCACCGACACCTTGTCGGTAGCAGACGCAGAGAGTTCAGATATTGCTTCGATTGCACTGCGGTCCATACAGGTTGATTCCTTCGGTTATGGATCGTGGATGGGATCAGCGGATGCTGGCGACGTTCGGGCCTGCGGCGGTCACGCTGTCGTCGGCCTTGAACAGATCCTTGTTGGTGTTCGGCAGCACCGTCAGCGCGCCGCGGTTGCTGACGTACATGACCGAGCTGGTGGAAATGTCTTCCTGCTTCTTGCCGCGCTGGGTCGGCGAAGAGAATTTCACGGTGTGGTCGATCTGTACCTGGGTCTGATCGCCGCCCACGGGGACGATGGTGAATTCCAGCGTCACCTTACCCTTCTTGGATTTGGTGTTGCAGGCAGCGACGCCCAGCGCGGTTTCGGCCAGTGCCGCAGCAATGCGCGGGCCAAGGGTGCCGCCGTCGAGCTCTTCCATCAGCACGTCGATGCTGGTGATGTTCGGGTTCATGCGTGTTGCTCCTTCTTCGGGTGGGTGCTGGCCACGCGGCCAGCGGGGAAAACGGTATTGAAGTCGGCGGTGCATGTGGCCGACAGGCGGCGCCGGAACAGCTGCAGCCGCTGGTCGTTGTTCATCGGCTGGCGCGGATCCTTTCCGTAGCGGACGAGCTCAACGCTGGTGTTGGAAAACTGCGCCATAGTTCACCTCTTCACCGAGTCAATGAAAGCCAGGGCCTTGGCCACCTGCGCATCCGGCGCCACGCACGCGGCGAGCATCAGGCACAGCGGCACGAACACGATGGCGTAGCAGATCAGGCAGGCGGCGAACTGGCGCTTACTCATCATCTTTCTCCTGGTAGGCGGACTGCTTCACAACCTCTTCGTCAATGAGGCTCTTGACCGCGCGCAGCTTGCGCTCGATCTCGGCGAAGTCCCGGTTCAACGGCTCGGGCAGGCGGAGCTGGAACATGGCTTCGTGGATCGACCCGAACCCGAAGTACAGGACGGCGAACAGTTCAGCCAGCTCGCCATTGTCCACGTACCACTGAGATACGGTGTCGATGGCGCCTTCCACCACTGCGAGGTCCGGCGGCTCGGGGGCGTCGGTCTTGGCGGCATCGTATGGGGTCATGACGCGATCCCCCAAGCGATGGCGGCGAGGATGACGGCGATAGCGCCAACGATCCAGCGGCCAAGCGCCCCTTCAACACGCGCGGTGTCTTGGTTGTTCATGCGGCACCGCCTTTGACGCGGGCGAGGGCGGCAGACAGTTCGCATCCGGGGCACGCAACGAAGTCTCGGATCGGGTCGCCAGTCAGCGGCCCAGTGGCGTAGCAGTCGTGGGGGGCGGTGTGATCGCCATTCGATCGCTCAGCCGCCTCGATCAGCTCGGCGACTGCGGCGCGGGCGGCGCGTAGTTCTCCCGCCTCGACATGCTGGCCGAAGTTCATACTTGCGCCACCAGCATCGGTGTTGTCCGCATGACGATCCATCACCGCCAGTACATCGACAGGGGCGCTCACAACACACCTCCAAAGCGCAGGAAGCTCTCACGCTCCTGTTCAGTCAGATCGGAAGGCTGCAGCTCGATCACCACCAGGCCGGGAGTGAACTGGCCAAACGACTGTTTCATGGCGATCACATCAACCTTTGGCAGAAGCGCCACGTCACGCTCCTGCGGCGTGAAGGTGTAGGGGATCGGCGAGCATCCGCGCTCTTCCTCTTCGCGGCGCGCGGCGCGCTCGACAATGGACGGGTCAGGGATGGTTGCCGGGGTCCAGTTCGTATTCATGTCGTCTCTCGGTTGGCCGTAGCTGGTTTGTGGGATGGATCATGCGCCGCGAAAAAAACATTGTCAACCCCCTTGCGGAAAATTTGTTGCGTGGTAAGGTGGCCCCACCTACCCAACGGAGAGACGCCAGGTGGCGACCACGAAAGCACCCAAGAGCAACCTTCACAAGAACGTCCTGTCGGCCAGGAAGACGCGTGACCGCGACATCCTGCGCCGTGCTGGGCGGGGTGAATCCCATGAGGCAATTGCCAACGCGCTGGGCATGACCCGCCAGCGTGTTGGCCAGATCATCAAGGCCAATGCGCCGAAGGAGAAGTGAGAGAGATGGCACATACGGTCGAAAAAACGTGGATCACTGCCGCCGGCTTGAACGCGGTTGTATTGATGGTCGATGGTGGTCGGCATCGGTGCGGCTATGTCGCCGTTCCTGAAGGGCACCCGCTGCATGGTGTCGGGTACGGAAGCATCGAAGATGATATCGATGTACATGGCGGCATCACCTTCGCGGGCGGAAGGAATGGCTATCCTGCAGAGGGCGATGGGCTGTGGTGGTTTGGATACGACTGCGCCCATGCTGGCGACGCTCCAGGCCCCCAGTATGTGGAGATGATGCGGAGCCAGTACCCGAATATGTCGTACATGTGTTACGACGATGATGGTGTTCACCGCGATCTTGCCTATTGCGAGGTTGAATGCGAGCGCTTGGCAGCGCAGCTTGCTGTTGCGCGCGGGTCGGTTCAGGCAGAACTGCTTTCCGCTCTGGAGCACATCGCCGAGTGTTACGCCTCTTCCCTTTCCAATCTTGGCCAAGCGGAGGACGAGGCGCTTGCCGCAGCCCGCGCCGCCATCGCCAGAGCCACCGGAGCAGATCATGGCCAGTGAAGAAGCCCGCGCGGCCCGTGACGCTGGAATCCAGCAGGCCGCCGAACACGCGGAAGAGGTCCACCCCGATTGGAACAACCTCGCCTATGAGGCGCTGCGCGTCTTTGCTGCCGGTAAGCGCGGCACCAGCGCCACCTTCACAAGCGAGGATGTGCGCGGCAGCATCGCCGCTGCGTTCGTACCGCAGCCGCCGCACCTACGCGCCTGGGGTGCCGTGTTCCAGCGCGCGGCCCGCGCCGGCCTGATTGCCAAGGCTGGCATTGTCGAATCCCGCGCCGCCCACTGCCATTGCGCGCATGTGGCGTCGTGGAAGGCGGTGTGAAATGGCGATGTATCCGAGAGCATTGACGCCAAGGCTGAAGCCGCACATTAAGCGGGTGTGGGGCCGTTGGGAAATGACCTTCCCGTGTTACGTACGGCCTGTGATGACAAAGAATGGCTTTGGCTCGTATCGCATGCCATACGAAAAATATATTTCATCCATTGCGGTGGGCGTTCCTGTTGGTGAGCTCATCCAAATTCAGAAAGATTATTCCGCCAAGAACATCGGAAAGGTTGGGTGACATGGCAGGGGACTGGATCAAAATGCGATCCAACCTGTGGGATGACCCTCGCGTCACCCGCATGGTGGACGTGACGGACAGCAACGAGGCGGCAGTAATCGGCGCGTTGTACTGGCTGTGGACGACAGCAGACCAGCACAGCAGTGATGGTTGGATGCCCGGGATGACGCTGCGGCAGATCGACCGGAAGACTGGTGTTGCCGGGATGGGCGAAGCGTTGAAGGTCGTGGGCTGGGTGGAGGTTGGCGAAGAGGGTATCACCCTGGCCAGGTTCACCGAGCATAACGGGGCCAGTGCGAAGAGCCGCGGCGAAACGGCGAGGCGTGTTCAGGAACATCGGAAACGCTCATGTAACGCAAAATCTGTTACAGATCCGGTACAGGTGCGTTATCTAGAGAAAGAGAAAGAGAAAGAGAAAGAGAAAGAAGTAGAAGCAAAGGCCACCGGTCAGCAGGCTGACCATGACGCCGGGTTGCCTGCGGACATCGCCAAGCCTGACGAGCCCGCAGCGCCGGTCCAGGAGAAGCCGGAGCGGGCAGCGCCGCGCAAGGCGCAGACCGCCAGACACTTCCCACGCTTCTGGGCCGCCTACCCGGTGAAGAAGGGCAAGGCCGATGCGGAGAAAAAATGGAAGTCGAAGGGCTGCGATGAAATCGCGGATCAGATCATCGAACACGTTCGGCTGATGGAGCGTGTTGACGACGACTGGCTGCGCGGCTTCATCCCGCACGGAAGCACGTACATCAACGGCGAGCGCTGGACGGACGAGCCGAAGAAGGACAAGCCCGCGACCACGCCGGCACCGGCACCGGAGACATTCGGCGCGGCTGCGGTGGCGAAGCGGAGCAACACGGAGACGCCGCTGGAACGCGCGTTGGCCTACATCCGCCATCAGCATTCCTTGGGGGCGTATGGCGAGGGTGACGCGGCAGCGGTTGAACGTGACCGCCTCATCAGCGAAGCAACGAACAAGCACAGGGTGCAATGATGGGAAACGAAGTATCAATCGGGTATGTCAGGTCAACGCGCAGCATGATGGCCGAGCGCATCGCGGAGCAGTTGTGCGCCGATCTGCTGCGGCTGCGCACGCGAAGGCTGGTGGCGGATATTCGAAGGAGGTACCGGTGCCAGAAAAGCACGGCGTTCCATGCGGTGACGCTGGCCAGGGTTCGCGCAGGAGTGGATCGCCGCCATGGTTGACCATCCGCATTCCACCGTCCGCAAGGTTTCGCGAAAGTTCGTCTACATGAAGTGGCGCACGCTGGTAGATCCAGCGACCGGCGAGGAAATCCGCGCACTGGTGGCGTGCAGCAACGTGGACCGGCAAATCCTGCAGGGGCGCAAGTTCCGCCCGGATGGCCGCGTGCGCTGCGAAATCAAGAACCCGCGTAACGAGGGGTTCCATCGGCTGGTCCATGTGTTCGGCGTGTTCCTGGTTACGCACGTCGAGGGCTACGGGCAGCACCTGACGGCAAAGGGCACGCCTGACGCGCACGCGGCGGTGAAGGACTGCCAGGCGCGCAGCGGTGCAGGATGCGAAAAGGTGGTCTATGACCTGGACATTCCGGGCATGGGCATGACGCAGGTGACGCGAACCGAACCGCGCAGCCTGAGCTTCGATGAGATGGACGAGGACGAGTTCGCCGCCGTCTTCAAGGGAATGGCCGATTACGTGGCGGAACACGACTATCCCGACCTGACCCAGCAGCAGATCGCGGACTTCGAAGCACTGCTGGAACAACCATGAGGATGCAGGGGATGGATACTGATAACCAGGCTGTAGCGCGGTGGGATTTCCGCGAATCAGTTGGCGATTACGAACAGTTCGATGACGGCGATTACGTCCTATTCACCGACCACGAACAGGTGGTTGCGGAGTTGAATCAAAAGGCAGGCGACACCGAATATTTGTCAAACCTGCTTAATGAAGAGGTAAACCAACTCCGCTCCGCCCTGGCTGCGAAGAGCGCCGAGGTTGAGGGGTTGAAGAAGGATGCGGAGCGGTATCGGTGGTTGAAGACTGGAGGTGCACCCGCAGTTTCGTACTTGGAAATGTGCCCGTCTAGCAATAGCTGGGATCAGTCCATCGACGCCGCAATGGAGAAGAGCAATGAACACCAAAATCAGTGATGCGGCCAGTCATGAACTTGCCTACGCGGTTGAAAAGGTACTTGGCAATCGTGATGGGAAGCGAGATGCAGAGTTGGACGACCTGCTGGTAATGGCTATGAACGAACTCAACTCCATCAACCACCTCGCCGCCGATGCGGTGCCGGTGGAGATCCCGACTGGTGCCATCGTGAATGGTGCGGCCTTTGCCGATAGGCTTGAACGCGACTACCAATTCGAGTGCCAGGCTGGCCCGCTGGTCAACTGCTCGGATTACGTCGAGTTCCGGCGATGCTTCGATCATCTGGCGCAATGGGCGTCACAGTTGCCGGCCCTCTACACCCACCCCCAGCCCGCAGCCCTGAACGAGGTAGGCGAGATTCCGGCGCTCCCCAAAGGTCGGTTTGTGACTGACCGCCACAGCGGAACCAGCTTTGTGTCGTACACCGCCGAGCAGATGCAGGACTACGCACGTGCCGCCCTCGCCGCAACTGGCAAGCAGCAGGTTGGAGAGGTTCGTGGAATTCCAGGCAACGTAATTACCCATCGCCGCGCTTGGCGGAAGGCCCTGGAGATTGCCAGGGACGCTGCCGAGGTGTCTCCCCCTGATATCAACGACCACGCCTATTGGGAGCATGAGATCCGCGCGTTTGATCGCACCTTTGACCGACTGTGGGCGCTGATCGAACAGCGCGATGCAGGGGCGGGGGTGGAATGAACTACTACAGCGAGTGGGATCCCTACGCAGCGAGCTGGCTGCAAAATCTCATTGATGCCGGGCTCATCCCGCCTGGCCACGTCGATACCAGGAGCATTACCGATGTCCAACCGTCCGACCTTGCCGGATACCGACAGTGCCACTTCTTCGCGGGGATCGGCGGATGGTCCCTCGCAGCCCGACTTGCTGGGTGGCCCGACGATAGAGAGCTTTGGACCGGCAGCGCGCCGTGCCAGCCGTTCTCCGTCGCCGGCAAAGGCAAAGCCCAGGCTGACGATAGGCACCTGTGGCCCCACCTTTTCCGGCTCGCCAGTGCCTGCCGGCCCGCTGTCGTCATGGGAGAGCAGGTTGCGGCGGCGGTTGGCAAGGACTGGATCGACGGAGTGCTCGCTGATCTGGAAGGCATCGGCTACGCCTGCGGGGCGGCCGTTGTCCCGGCTTGTGCCGTCGACGCGCCCCATCGGCGCGACCGACTGTGGTTTGTGGCGCACGCCGAACACGGTGGACGCGAAGGGTGGCACCCGGCTGGACGTGAAAGCTGGCCAGGTTCAGCTGTGTCATCAGGTAAAGGCGATTTGGCCTACGCCCACAGCATCGCTAGCCGACAAGGGTGTGCGTTCGACCGAGGGAGCAATCAGGGAGGCCGCGCGCAGCCACGGGCCGGATCTGGCTGCGGTGGCAGCAGCGGCAGCGATGTGGCCGACGGCAACGGCAACGGACGCGCACCGGGGAATGTCCCCCCCCAGGCCGCAGGACACGGGCGTGCCACTGAACCAAGCCGTAGCGCTGGCAGCTGGGATCAGGCCGGATGGATCATCGGGCACGACGGAAAAGCAAGGCGGGTTGAACCCAGAATTCGTCTGCTGGCTCATGGGGTTCCTGCCCGAGTGGGACGCCTGCGCGCCTACGGCAATGCCATCGTCCCGCAAGTCGCGGCCGAAGTGATTGGCGCCTACATGGACTGCTACCCGCAACAGGAGACCCCACGATGAACTGGCTATGGGTATTCCCCGCTGTAACGATCCTGGCGGTGCTGGTGATGGCGCTGCACCTCGGGCTGATCCACATCCGGCGGCTGCGCTGCCCGCACAACACCGTTCGGCTGGTTCGCCAGCAGCGCGGAGAGTCGATCTACTTCGCCGAGGTCTGCATAAACTGCCAGAAGGCGTCGGGAGCGAGGCCATGAATTGGAAGACCGCTATTTTGATATGGTTTGCGGCAATTATCATTGCATTTATTGGCGCAAAGATTCTTCATGTTGATGCATATGAACTTCCCAAAAGCGAGTGGTATTGCTCAGAGTGGAAGACGTATCAGTATCCTGGGAGAAAGAGTGTGACGACGTGCGTTCAAGTAAGTGCATACGGAAGTTCAACCGGATTCAGGCAATGACGTTCGGTGGCAAAGCGTTGACCAAGGCCGATCTGGCGCGGCGCACGATGATCCACGCGGGCCCGTGCATGGCGTGCATCCAGCGCGGGATCGACATGACCGGCAGCGGCTACGTGCAGTGGCACCACACGGCAGGGAAGAAGCGGCACGACCTGACGTGTGGGCTCTGTATGTGGCATCACATGGCCAGGCCGATGTTTGGGATGTCCCACGCGCAGCTTCGCGAGCAGTACGGGCCCAGCCTGGCGGAAGGGTCGAAGCCGTTTCACGCCGAGTTCGGATCGGACGCCGAGTTGCTTGAACGGCAAAATCAATATTTGGAGGTGGCATGAAAATCGTGGTGTATGGATCGCCAGCCCCGCAGGGCAGTAAGTCGTTCAAGGGCATTCATGGTGGGCATGCGGTGCTGGCCGAGTCATCGAAGCGCGTTGCGCCGTGGCGACAGGACGTGAAGGCAATGGCGGAGGCGGTGATCGCCACGCGCAATCTGGCGCCGTGGGAGCCGATGGATGGGCCGCTGCAGCTGGTGGTGGTGTTCACCCTGCCCGCGCCGCAGTCGCTGCCGAAGCGCCGCGCGTCCTATCCATCGAAACTGCCCGACCTGTCGAAGCTGGTTCGCAGCACCGAGGACGCGCTGACATCGGCAGGCGTGTGGCGAGATGACGCCCGTGTGGTCGAGTGCCTGGCGGTGAAGACCTACCCGGTGGGCACCCTGGGCGCGCATGCTGATGCACTGCACAGCCCTGGTGCGGTGATCGAGGTGTTCCCCTACCCCCGATAGCGTGGCATGATGCGGGCGCGGCCTCCCCTGCCGCCTCCCGGCCCCGGCCTGTAATCCCCTGCAGGCCGGGGCTGTCTTGGGGATCCATAGTGGTGAGGCTTGTAGTTCAGTCGGTTAGAACACCGTTCCGCTGGGCAGAAATGCCGGAGCCATTGGGGGTCGCGGGTTCGAATCCCGCCAGGCTTCACCCCTATGGATGGAAAGCGACAGCAGCAGGTATCCGGTGGCAGTCGCCGGGTCGCGCGTGAAGCCTGGGGAAATACCGGTTCGAATCCGGAGTAGCACGCACCATCCATAGAAGCCCCGGCCGCCCCGGGGCTTCGCCTTTTCAGCGCAGCGCCACCAATCGGCACGGGATGGAGAAGCTGCCGCCGATGGCCAGAAGCGGCGCGGTCAGCGTCACCTCCACGGTGCCGGCCGCTGGGCAGCGGACGTTGTGGATGGCGTAGCCGTTGGGCAGCGCATTGGCCGGGAACAGCAACAGGTCATCACCCAACAGCGCACCGGTGACTCCAGTGAACGTCAGCGTGCGCACGCCGGCATTGATGGCGATGATGGCTGTCTGCATGACGGTCAACGTCCCCAGCGAAACCTTGCTGCTCGGCCCTGTGGGTCCGGTGCTTCCGGTTGCACCTGCTGGTCCAGTTGCACCGATCGATCCGGTTGGACCCGGTGCACCGGTTGCCCCTGTGTCACCCTTCGGGCCTGTCGGACCTGTTGAGCCCACGTCGCCCTTCGGCCCAGTTGGTCCAGCGGGGCCGGTTGCGCCGGTAGGGCCGGGCACGCCTTGTGCGCCTTGCGGGCCAGTTTCACCCTGCGGTCCTACGTCACCCTGTACGCCCTGGAAGCCTCGCGGGCCATCTGCGCCCATTGGGCCGGGCGGGCCGACATCACCTGTGGCGCCCTGGATTCCTTGGATACCTTGCGGGCCGGTAGCTCCGGTTCCGCCGGCTGGGCCTTGGTCGCCCTGCACACCGCGAGGCCCTCGGATGTTTCCAACGTTTGTCCAGGCGTGCCCGGCATCGTCCCACACGTACAGGTCGCCGCCGACCAGCCATGCGTCACCGGATGCTCCAGTGGGCGGCAGCAGCGCGGCGCTGGCCAGCTCGCCCTTGATGGATACCCCCGCCCCTGGTGGGCCTTCTGGGCCTGTCGGGCCGGTGGCACCCTGCGGGCCTGCGGGCCCACTCGGGCCGCCCGGACCAGGCCGGCGGATGTCCACTTCCTGCCGCAACTCATCATCCATCCGCTGCATGCTCCGCTGGAACCTCACGGGCACCATCGGGTCAGGTCGCCGGGCCATCGCTCTCGCCTCCAGTGGGTGTGAGCCAATGATACTGGTTGCGGGCGAATTGACCGCCACCAATCACGGGGGCAACATGGGCGAAACTTGCGTCCAGGGGATCGGCATGGCCGACAAATTCGACACCTTCATCCGCCGCATCCTCTCCCATGAGGGCGGCTACTCCACTGATCGGACCGATCCAGGAAACTGGACCGGCGGCCGTGTGGGCGTCGGCACCCTGAAGGGCACAAAGTTCGGCATCGCGGCCAACACCTACCCCACCTTGGACATCAAGAACCTGACCTGGGAAACCGCCGCAGCGCTGTACCGGCGCGATTTCTGGGATGCGGCAAAGGCTGGCCAGCTTCCCCCTGCGGCGGGCTTCCAGCTGCTGGATGGCGCGGTGAACAGCGGCGTCCGGCGCGCAACCCAATGGCTGCAGCGCGCGGCGCGGGTAGCTGATGATGGGATCTTGGGGCCGGCGAGCCTGGCTGCGATCAAGGCGACCGACCCGAATGACCTGGTGTTCCGATTCCTGGCCGAGCGCCTGGATTTCATGACTGGCCTGACCAACTGGCCCAACCACGGAAAGGGCTGGGCGCGGCGCATCGCCGCAAACTTGCGGCTCGCGGCCGATGACAACTGACGTGGACGACTTCATGGGGCCAGGCAGGATCATCGGGCTACTGGGCGCGGCGGCCAGTGTTGGTGCCACTGCGGTCGAGGTGGTGACCAAGACGGAGGTGGTGGTGCTGAACATCCCACTGTCGATGCTGCTGGTGGCCATCGCCGGTACGATGATCGGGTTCTTCATCCTGCCGTCGAAGGACGCCGCCCGAATCAACGCCAGCCCGGGCGCCACGCGTCGGCAGCGCGTCATGTACCTGCTGTTCTCGCTGGCGCTCATTGGCGTGGCCGTCATCGCCTATGCCGTACTGTCGGCCTGGATCGTGCAGGCCGGCGTCGCCATCATCGCCAGTATCTTCAAGGGCTGGCAGGTGGAGCAGGGCGCCATCATGCCGTCCACCGGGCTGGTCGGGATTGGCATCCGAATCTGGCTACCCACCCTTCTGAAAGCTGTTGAGCGGCGCGCTGACCGCGTTATCGGGGGTTCCCCATGAGCATGTTTGCGTGGATCGGAGGCGGCGCGGCCGCGCTGGCGGCTGTAGTGGCCATCCTGTACTTCTCCGGCTTTGGTGGGGTGGTGCGGGTGGTTGGCGCCATTACCGGCGCGCTGGGGGATGGAGCGCAATGGCTCAGGGCTTGGCTGCGCAAGCCGGGCAACAAGACCCGGGGGGTCTGCCTGGTCCTGGCGGTGGTGGCGATGTCGCTGGGCCTGCAGTCCTGGCAGCGGGGCACGGTCATCATCCAGCAGCGCGCCGACTACACGGCCCTGAAGGTCAAGACCGACGCCGAGAAGCTGACGCTGGAACAACAGGTGGCCAAGCGCGACGCCACCATCAAGCAGTTCACCGACATCAACGAGCGCCAGAAGGAACTGCTGGCCCGCGCTGCGCTGGAGAACAAGGCGGCGGTGGAGCAGGCCCGGCTGGCGCAGATCGAGGCGGCCAAGTCCGAAGCCAAATACCAGGCCGCCTTCGATGCCCGACCGCCGGAGTGCGAATCCGCCCTGCAGGTGATGGCCAAGGCCTGTCCCACGCTGAAGGACTACTGACAATGACCGGCGACGCCGCTGTCACCACCGAGGCCATGGCCATGAAACCCACCTGGAAGCGCCTGACGGCCCTGCTGCTGTCTGCCCTGGTCACCGCGTGCACCCGGCAGGCGACCAAGCCCGATTCCCCCGCCGACCCGCCCACCGTGGTGGAAGTGCCGGTGGCCACCTATGTGCCGATCAACGAAGAGCTGACCGCGCGCTGCGAGTGGATCGATTCGGCGCCGCTGGAGGTCATGCCCAGCGTAGCCCGTGGGCGGAAGAAGTGCCTGCAGCAGTACGAGGGTCAGCTGGACGCCATCAAGCGGGTCCAGGGCCGGCCGGTACCAGCCCTCGGCACCGCCAAGCCAGCAATCCCGAAGAAGAAGTAACGCACATGTAACGCGGACGCGTTACACAATCGATACAGGAGCGTTTCATATGCCGTTCTCATTTCTCGCAACCATTGCCTTCGCCATCCTGGTGATCGCCGGATCCTTCATCGCCAACCTGGTCGTGCTGGTGTTCTCCAACAGCCAGTGGCACGTCTCGGGCGTCATCGCCGCCATCGTCGGCGCCGCGGCCAGCTACTGGGCCCAGCACCACTTCACGGCCGCCGAGTACGCCCGGGACACCCTGCGTGCCTCTCAGGTGTCGCAGATCGCCACCGCAGCCAACCAGGCCACGACTGAGGCAATCAGCCGCGCCGAGTCGTTCGGAGTCCTGTTCCAGTACGTGGCCATCGCCTTCATCGTGGCCTCGGTGGTCTGCTTCTGGATGGGCCTGCGCTGATGTTCGCCTCCGCCACCTACGCGAACGGGCGCTGGCGGGCCGCGATCATGAGCGGCAAGGACATCGTGTGGCAGTCCGGCCGGACCTACGAGCGGGAGAGCGAGGCCATCGCGGCCGCACGCACCCGCCTTTCACAGCTTGCATCGGAGGGGTGATGGAAAGGTTCATCAAGGGCGCAAGCCTGATCGTTGGAGGCGTGGCGCTCGGCACTGCTGGGGTGGTGCTGGGCGCCACGCTGGGGGTGAACAGCGCCGGCCCGGCCGTGGCGATCCTGTCCCTCATGGCCGCGCTGGTCATGGTGGATGCGGGGGTGTCGAAATGGTGAGCGAGATTTTGGGGATTGATCCGGAACCATTGCGCCGACTTGGAACGAGGGTGCTGAAGACTCTGCGGCCAAACGATGTAGTGGCGTGGTTCCCCGGTGGGTTCGTGGTAGCCAACCCGGAACATGAGCCGTACGTGGTCCGTGACGATGGGGTGGAAGTGAAGATGAAATTTATGCACCCGCTGGCCGCCCCAATGGGTATGGCCGAGGGCGTCATCCTCACGTCCAAGGCGCACGACCCCAATGATTTCGGAGCTTCCTCATGAGCAGCATCCATTCAGCCATCGACACCTATCAGATCAACATGGCGCTGGCCCATGGGTCGAGCCGACTGGTCGCCCTGGCTCGGCTGCGTGCCGTGCTGCGTAACGACCGGCAGGCCACAAGGCCCTACCGCCTATGGGAGCAGATGAAGGCGGCAGTGGAGCGAGGTGTTGAGATACCCAAGCACCCCATGGAGCCCATGGCATACCTTCCGCTGCGTGGCGAGCCGTCCACCGTTCGGGGAGGCATAGTGCGGACGCTGTTCGACCCAATGAGGATGGTTCCGTAATGGCCGGCAAGCCCACCATCCGCCATTCCGATCTGGATGCCCGGATCGTCGCCCTGGATCGCCTGCGTGAGGTGCTGCGGGACGACCGAGAGCGCACCAGGCCTCGCTGGGCATTCGGAGGCGTGCACCCCAGTGGCAAGCTGAGGGCGTATTACTGCTGGGTACCGCTGTGCGATATGCCACGGGGAGGTGGCTGATGGCCAGCATCTACGCACTGGTGGACCCGGACACCGGCATGGTTCGCTACATCGGCAAGGCCAACGACCCGGCCAAGCGGTTGCAGACCCACATTCGTGAGGCGCGGCGGCTCCTGCGTCCCGTGAATTGCTGGGTGCGCTCCCTGGGGCGGCCGCCTGAGATGGTGGTACTGCGGGACAACTGTGGCGATTGGGAGCGGGAAGAGCGCCGCCTGATCGCCAGCGCCCGCGCAGCCGGGTACCCGTTGCTGAACCTGGCGGACGGCGGGGCCATGCCCAAGCCGACAAAGGAGCAGCTGCGCGCCAATGGGCTGAAGACGGCGGCCGTGATGCGAGGGGAGGCCCCGAGGCGCAGGCAGGTTACAGCGGTCGAGCTGGTGATCGACACCTACGAATGGCTGTGCCGCTATGCGGTAAAGCGTAACTACCAGCGCCTTCTGGCCCGGGTTTTGGCCCGCATGGCACTGCGGTATAAGGAAGACCCGAAGGCCTTTGCACAATGGGAGTGGGTGGCGAAGTATGTCTAACCGTGGATTCGCCCGTGAGAAGCTGGACAAGGTGGGGGTTGACGCCATCTGCGACGACCTGTGCGCCGGTTCATCTTTGACCGGGATCGCAAATGAATACGGCGTTTCGCTGGGCACCCTTCTGTCGTGGGTCGGCGCCGATTCTGAGCGTTCCGCGCGCGTGCGCGAGACAAGGGCCGCGATGGCCAAGGTGTGGGACGAGCGGGCGGAGGATGAAATCCGCCAGGCGGATGACGAGTTCAAGCTGAAGAAGGCCCGCGAGCTGGCCCAGCACTACCGGTGGCGCGCAACGAAGGTTGCCCCGGGAGAGTACGGCGAAAAGGTCGAGGTGAAGGCGGCGGTGACCCTGGAGCAGCTGATCGGCGAGAGCCTGAATGGCTCGGGCAACGGGGGTGGCCATTGATCCGGCTGCGCCTGTTCGGCTTCTTCGCCATGATGGCGGTGGCCAGCCTGTTCCGCCCCCGCGTGGGGAAGGAGCTGATTGACCTCGCCCAGCAGGCAGACGATGATCGCGCGCGCCGCCGGCATGTAGAGGCGGTGATGGGCAACGCCCAGCGGGTGCGTCGATGACCGACGACCCCGGCATCAGCACCACTCCGGTGGCCGAGACGGCAGGCCAGCGCATCCGCCGCTGGCGCGAGCGCCCCGACATGATGGTGCGGGAGCTGTTCGACACGGTGCCTGACGCCTGGCAGGACGACGTGCTGCGGGCCTTCCCCGGCAACCCGCGCCTGGCCATGAAGGCGTGTAAGGGCCCGGGTAAGACCGCGGTGCTGGCCTGGCTGTGCTGGAACTTCCTGCTGTGCTACCTGCACCCGAAGATCGGCGCAGCCTCGATCACCGCCGACAACCTGACGGACGGCCTGTGGTCGGAGATGTCGAAGTGGCAGAAGCGCTCGCCCCTGCTGCAGGCGACCTTCACCTGGACCAAGACCAAGATTTACGAGAACAACAACCCCGAAACCTGGTTCATGTCCTTCCGGGCATGGGCCAAGGGCGGCAGCGCCGAGCAACAGGCTGATGCCCTGGCCGGCCTGCACGCCGACAACATCATGTTCATCCTGGACGAGGCGGGCGGCATCCCTGACGCGGTGATGGCCGCCGCCGAGGCCGTGCTGGCCAATGCCGATGGCGTCAACCTGCATGCCCACGTGGTGATGGCCGGCAACCCCACGCACCTGTCCGGGCCGCTGTACCGCGCCACCACCAGCGAACGGCACCTGTGGTGGCTGATCGAAATCACCTCCGACCCGGACGACCCCAAGCGCACCCCGCGCGTGTCGGCCGAGTGGGCCCGGCAGCAGATCGAGAAGTACGGGCGCGACAATCCGTGGGTGCTGGTCAACGTGTTCGGCCGGTTCCCGCCGTCGAGCATGAACGCGCTGATCGGCCCGGACGACGTGTCCGCTGCCATGAAGCGCCAGCCCACCGACCAGTCCTGGCGCGCCCTGGCCCGCATCGTGGGCGTGGACGTGGCCCGCTTCGGCGACGACGCCAGCTGCAAGGCCCGCCGCAACGGCTGCGTCCTGTTCCCGCTGGAGATCGGCCGCAACATGGAGAGCCTGCAGGGCGCTGGCTGGGTGTCGCAGGATGCCCGCGACTTCTACAAGGACCAGTCCAATGCCAAGTCCGATGCGCTGTTCGTGGACGACACGGGCGGCTGGGGTGCGGGCTGGATCGACCAGCTGCGTGCCCTGAACTACACCGTCACCGGGGTTGGCTTCGCCGGCAAGGCAGACGATCCGCGCTACTTCAACAAGCGCACCGAGATGTATTTCAGGATCGCCAACGCCATCAAGCATGAGGGGCTGTGCCTACCCAACGACCCTGAGCTGGCCCGGGAGCTGTGCGCCCATACCTACTACTTCCAGGGCGACAAAATGCGCGTCATCGAGAAGGACCAGGTGAAGGAAGAACTGGGCCATTCCCCTGACCGTGCGGACGCAGCAGCCTTGACGTATGCTTTCGATGTGGCGCCAGGGGATCGGAGCCAGGAGAACATCGGCCACCCCCGCATCCAGTCCCTGGCAGCGCAGGTGGCCGAATCGTATGGGTCCGGCCCAGCCGGCGAACCTTACAACCCACTGGGATGACGCCATGAAGCTGGTATCGATGAAGAAAGAGGGAGGCCACGGCCACGGGTGCAGCTGCTGCAGCGCCGAGCCCAGTGGTTGCAGCGAGCCGGACTATCCGTGGGGCACCCGGCTGAACCTGGATGAGGAACAGATCGCGGCGCTGGACATCAAGACCCTGCCTGCCGTGGGGTCTTCGGTTCGCGTTGAGGGCGTGGCCAAGGTCATCAGCGTCAGCGAAGAGCAGCGCGACGGCAAGACTTTCCGCCGCATGGAACTGCAGATCACCGACCTGGCCATTGCAGCGGCCGGCACCAACAAGTACGCCCGCATGTACGCGGACGACGACAGCATGAAGGACTGAACCATGTGCAGCAGCGCCCCGAAAGTGAAGCCCGTCGCCTCCGCGCCCTACGTTGGGCCGGAATCCATTGACGATGCGGCGATCAACGAACGCGACCGCGAGCGCAACCGTCAGCGCATGCGCGGCGGCCGCCAGTCCACCATTCTGGCCGGGGATACCAGCTCCGTGCCCACCGCAGCCGCTAAGACGGCATTGGGGATGTGACCATGTGCGGCAGCACTGCAGGCAGGATCATGGACCCGGCCAAGCTGCTCACCGGCAGCAGCGCGAAGTGGGCGGACCCGCTGGGCATCACCAAGACCGCAGTCGGCGACCCGACCGGGCAGCTGCGCCGCAATGCGGCCGATGAGGCCACCCGGAAGGACATCAAGAACGGCGGCCCGGCCACCCGCGCGCAGGCCACATTCGTACAGGAGCAGCGCCGCGCGCAGGCCGCGCTCAATGCTCCTTCCACCGGCAAGAGCATCCTTGGGGGCTGACCACATGCGCGACCTTTCCACCACCCACGTCCCTACCCGCCGGCTGTACCTGGCCATCGCCATCCGGGATGCCCTGCTCGACAGCGGGGCAGTCTGCCTCGCCAACTACTGAGCCCGCCATGGAAATCGAAACCGCCCGAGCCAAGCTGACCGCCGCAGCAAGCAATGCGCCGCTGGAGCTGCGCCAGCACTGCGACCGCCGCCGGGCGGCGATGATCTACGACCGCGAGCCGTGGATGCCGGACTGGCGCCAGGTCACCGAGTACATCGACCCTGCGCGCGGAAAGTTCGAAGACAGCGCCAGCATCACCACCAGCCGCAAGCGCAGCCGGTCCAAGATCATCAACAACACCGCCACCGAATCGCTGCGTGTGGCCACCGCCGGCATGTCCTCGCACATGACCAGCAAGGCCCGCCCGTGGTTCACCCTGACCACCTCAGACCCGGCGCTGAGCGAGCGGCAGGACGTGAAGGTGTGGCTGGACCGGGTGACGACGATCCTGCGAGACATCCTGGCCAAGTCCAACTTCTACAAGGCCATGCCGGTCTGCTACACCGAGGATCTGAGCTACGGCGTGGCCACCATGCTGGTGGTGCCCAACGTTGATGAGGTGGTCCGCTTCCACCCCATGACCATCGGCAGCTACGCCATTGCCCTGGATTCTTCCGGCAAGGTGGACAGCCTTTGGCGGACCTGGAGCTGGTCGGCGCGGCAGATCGTGCAGCGGTACGGCAAGGTGGACGGCACCGGCCGGCGCGTGCCGGATCCGGATCGCATGCCGCAACAGGTGATCCAGGCGTTCACCAACGCCCCCGATCAGCTGTTCAGCCTGGAAGCCCTGTACGAGCCCAACCCCAACGTCCGCCCCGGCATGGGGCCGCTGAACATCCAGGCGCCGCAGTACCGCCCGTTTCGGGAGGTGGTGTGGATGGCCGGCAGCAAGGACGCCAAGCACGGCGTCCTGGAGGTGGGCGGGCACTACGAACAGCCGTTTGTGGCCATCCGCTTCAACCCGGTGGGCGATGAGTGCTATTCGTCCTGCCCGGGCACCGACTCGCTGGGCGACATCAAACAGCTGCAGTACCTGGAAGGGCAGAAGCTACGGCTGCTGGACCTGATGGCCGAGCCGCCGATGTCCATTCCGGACACCATGCGCAACCTGGGCGCCAGCCTTGCGCCGCGGTCGCGCAACTACCTGCCCCAGTCGCAGAACGGCCTGAAGGTGGAAGCCACCTACATGCCGCAGCCGGGCTCGCTGCAGTGGGTGATGGAGGAAATCGGGCGCGTGGAACAGCGCATCCGCAACGCCTTCTTCTACAACCTCTTCATGATGTTGGAGAACCTGGGCGACGCCGCGGGGCGCACCGCCACCGAAATCGCCGAGCGCAAGGAAGAGAAGGCCACGGTGCTGGGCCCGACCCTGGAAATCGTCACCGATGAGGGGCTGGACCCCACCGTGGTGCGCGTCTACAACCTGGCCGACCGCGCCGGGCTCATCCCGCCGCCGCCGGACGTGCTGGCCAAGATCCCCCTGAAGATCGAGTACACCAGCATCCTGGCGCAGGCCATGAAGGCGTCGGGCACCAGCGGCATCGAGCGCACGGCGGCCTTCGTGGCGCAGATGGCATCGGTGGCCGGCCCGTCCGCCCTGGACAAGTTCGACGCGGACCAGGCCATCGATGAGTACAGCGAGCGTACCGGTGCGCCGGCCAGCATTGTCCGCGATGACGATGCGGTCGCAGCCATCCGGCAGGGCCGCGCAGCGCAGGAGGCGCAGGCCCAGCTTCTGGCCGCGGCCAAGCCGGTGGCCGATGGCGCGCAGGCGCTGAAGACCCTGAACGACTCGGTGCCGCAGCCTGGAAGCCTGGGTGAAGGGCTGGCCCAGCAGCTCACGGGGGCCGCATGAGCAGCCATCCGCTCGATCGTGATGCCATCGACCGCCAGCGCCGCGCCGAGGAAAAGGCGGCGCAGCTGGCCAACCAGCAGATCCGGGCCGACATCCAGCAGTTGATGAATCTACCCGCCGGCCGCCGTATCCTGTGGGCGTTCATGCAGCAGATAGAGCTGGACGGTTCCCCGTTCTCGCCCAACGCCATGACCCAATCGCACCACATCGGCATGCAGGACGCTGGCAAGTGGTGGCTGAACCTGATCCGCGAGCATTGCCCGGAGAAGGAAGGCCAGATCAGGTCGGAGGGCATGGAAATGGTCCGTGCCCAGCTGAAGAAATCCACCGAGGACGATGACCAATGAACACCGAAAACACCAATCCCGACGCAGGCCAGCAACCCAATCCTGGCGCCGTCGAAGGTGCAGCCACCGACGCAGCGAATCCGAACGGCCAGCCTGCCACCGCGCAGGGCAGCTCGGACGGTCAGGGCAACGGGGGCAGTGAGGCCGGCGACGCCGGCAAGCAGGGTGGCGCAGATGGCGCCGGGAGCGAGGTCAAGGCTGGCGACGGCCAGGACAAGACCGAGGAAACCCCGGAGCTGACTGGCGCGCCCGAAGCGTATGGCGACTTCGCGCTCCCTGACGGCTTCACGCTGGACGGCGACCGCAAGGAGCTGGCGCTTTCGTTGTTTCGCGATTCCAACCTGAGCCAGGCCGGTGCGCAGAAGTACATCGATGCGTTTACCAAGCTGGTCGGCGAGGACGAGAGCATGCGTGCGCAGGCCATGGAAGCCGCCATCGTGCAGCAGCGGGACGACTGGGCCAAGCAGGCAAAGACCGAGCTGGGCGACAAGTACGACGAGGCCGTGGGCTTCGCTCGCACTGCTGTGCAGGCGGTAAATAGGCCGGAACTTATCAAAGCGTTCGATGAGCTGGGCTGGGGCAACCACCCGGAAATGATCCGCGTCTTTGAGTTCTTCGGCCGGTCGATGCGTGATTCGCCCGTGGAGGGTATCGGATCGGGTGGGGCTGCGCCGCAGAAGCTGCCGCCGCACAAGATCATGTACCCGGACATGTAACACCTCCCAATCCCTGACCGAAAAAAGGACACAACCATGGCAACCCTGCCCAATGGCCAGCCGACCCTCGCGGACGTTGCTGCCCTGACCACCGACTCCGGCGCCGCGGTCACCATCGCGGAACTGCTGGAGCAGACCAACCCGGCCTTCAACGACATCCCGTGGGAAGAGGCCAACAGCACCACCGGCCACAAGGTGTCGGCGCGCCAGAAGCTGCCCGAAACCTACCTGCGCCGCATCAACCAGGGCATCAAGCCCAGCAAGTCGGGCTATGGCTCGGTGCTGGAAGCGGCCGGCCTGTTCAATGCGCTTGGCCAGGTGGACAGCAAGCTGGTGGAACTGGCCGTGGACAAGGCCCGTTTCCGCTTCACCGAGAACAAGGGCCACATCGAGTCGATGGGCCAGCGCTTCTTCCAGTCCATGCTCTACGGCGACCCGAACGTGACCCCGGAAGACTTCCTGGGCATCGCGCCGCGTTACGCCAGCCTGGCCGCCGCCGACCGTACCGCCGTGCAGGTCATCGACGCGGGCGGTACCGGGTCGGACCTGACCTCGATCTACCTGGTCGGCTGGGGCGAGAACTCGGTGATGGGCTTCTACCCGAAGGGCACGCAGGCCGGCATCAAGCACGTGGCGCTGCCGCAGGCCATGATCGATGACGGCAGCGGCGGCAAGTACCTGGGCTATGAAGACTGGTTCGACCTCAACGCCGGCATCGCGGTGAAGGACTATCGCAACATTGTCCGCATCGCCAACATCGACGTTTCCGACCTCCAGGCCGGCACGCCGCAGGCCGGCATCACCGCGGGCGCCAACCTCATCAACCTGATGACCATGGCGCTGGAGCAGCTGAACAACCGCAACGGCCTGAACCCGGTGTTCTACGTCCCGCGCGTGATCGGCACCTTCCTGCGCCTGCAGATCGTCAACAAGGGCAACGTGTGGGTGACCACGCGCGAGATTGCTGGCGAGTCGGTGACCACCTTCGATGGTGCGCCCATCCGCCGCATGGATGCCATCTCCCTCAACGAAACCCGCGTCGTCGTCTAATCGACGGCGCAGGCCCAGCCCAAGGAATCAAGAAAATGGCAATCCTCGACCAGCACCTGCTGTTCTCCGCCAACCAGGCGATCACCGCGGATGCAATCTCCGATGTGATCGACCGCGGCGCCACCGCCCCCGTCCTGGCCAACTACTCGCCCGGCTTTGCCGGTGACCTGTTCCTGGTCATCCAGACCGGTACCGCCTTCGCCACCCTGACCAGCCTGGAAGTCAAGCTGGCCTCGGACAGCACGGCGGATCTGGCCACCTCGCCCACCACGCACGTTTCGACCGGTGCGATTCCGGTGGCGCAGCTGACCGCCAACAAGGTTCTGGCGGTGCTGCCGGTGCCGCCGGGTGACTACGAGCGCTACATCGGCCTGATCTACGACGTGGTGGGCACCAACGCCACCGCCGGCACCATCAAGGCCTTCCTGACCAACGCCCCGGGCTACTGGCGCAAGCAGGCGTCGTGGAACCCGCAGGCCCGCAACTAAGCGACCATGGCGGCGGCCCTTCGGGGCCGTCTCCCTGACTACAAGGAACCAGGAAGATGAGCAACGCACAGACCTTCAAGCCCCGTACTGCTCGCACGCCGAGCGACACGGAGCAGAAATACGTCATCGCGCATGGCGCGCCCAAGCACTACGTGGACGGCTATGGCCTTGTCGGCCCCGGCGCCATCGTCAGCCTTGCTCCGGGCGTGGAGCCGGGCCGGTGGATGGTCGAAGTGAACCCCGAAGACGCGGCCAAGGCATCGGCCGACGAGTCCGACGCCCAGCGTCTGGCCGTGCTGGCTGCGGCCAAGATCAAGGTCAACGGCAACAGCGAGGACCGCACGCGCAAGCAGCAGGCTGACCAGGCTGCGGCCATGGCCAACGCGCTGGCCGGCCAGGAAGCTGCTCAGCGGGAAGCTGACGCCATCGCCAAGGCGGCCAAGGCGGCTGACGAGGCCAAGCAGGCCACCGATGCGCTGGATGCCGAGAAGCAGCGTGCCACGGAGCTGCAGGCGCAGCTGGATGCGGCCAACACCGCCCTGGCCGCCACGCAGACCGAGCTGGATTCGCTGAAGGGCGGGCCCGACAAGTCCGGCAACAAGAAGTAATTCCCGCCACCCGGCGGCGTGCAGTCGGGGTCGGCGTATTGCCGGCCCCTCTTTTTAAGCGGAGTTCCCGTGGCCACGCAGACTGATTGCTACAACCTGGCCCTCTACAAGCTGGCCCAGTCCATCGGTGTCCCCTCGGTCACCGACAACTCCAAGGCGGCCGACGTGCTGAACCGCCTGTGGGAGCCGGTGCGCGACCTGGTGCTGACCGATCGAATCTGGCCCTGGGCCATGCGCTCGCAGGCGCTGGCGCTGGATGTGGAGTCGCCTCAGCCGGGTTGGGGCTACCGCTACGCCTACCCCAACGACTGCCTGACCGCCTATGCCGTGACCAACTCGGGCGGGATTGCGCAGGCTGGACGGCTGAGCCGGTTTGCCGATGGCGATTACCTGGCCAGCGTGTGGGGCTCTGGCGCCTTCGACTTCGACACCAGCTATGGCGATCAGCAGACCACCATCAACACGAACGTGCGCGAGGCCTACCTGGTGTACGGCATGCGCGTCACCGATGTCAGCCGCTTCCCGCCGCAGTTCGTCAATGCGCTGGCCTGCCGGCTGGCCGTGGAGGCTGCGCCGCCGCTGATCGGCGAAGTCGGCCTGAACAGCCAGTCGTCCCTGATGCAGGCGTACAACTTCGCCCTGACCAATGCCGGCGCCCATTCGCTCAACGAGTCCCGCAACGATCAGAGCTATGTCACGCCGAGCCTGGCCGCGCGCGATGGGGTGATGGGCGTGCCCGGGGGCAGCTACTGATGGCCAAGATCCTGCAGCCGTCCCTCTCGGGCGGGGAGCTGAGCCCCGGCATGCGCGGTCGCGTTGACCTGGCGCGGTATGCCATCAGCCTGGGCCTGGCCCGCAACTTCAACACCAAGCCGACCGGTGGCGGTGCCAAACGGTCGGGCACCATCTTCCGCGGCCGGGTCAAGTTCTCCAACCGCAAGACCCGGCTGATTCCGTTCGTCTACTCGACGCAGGTCCGGTACCTGATCGAGATGGGCCACGGCTACATGCGGTTCTGGACCAACGGCTCCCTGCTGACCAGCGTGCAGCGCACCATCACCGGTATTTCGGTGGGGGTGAACACCGTTGTGACCGCGCCAGCTCACGGGTTCGTCAACGGCGACCAGGTGGTCATCTACGGAGTGCGCGGGTCCACCAAGCTCAACTTCAACACCTTCACCGTCATCAACGCCACCACCAACACCTTCGAACTGGCCGGCGCAAACACGGTGGGGGTGGCGCTGTATGCCGGCGGCGGCATCGCCGGGAAGGTCGTGGAGGTGCCGACGCCCTACGACGAGAACATGATCTGGGCAGTGCGGTTCACGCAGTCGGCGGACGTGCTGTACCTGGTGCACGGCCAGGTGACGCCGAGGGAGCTGCGCCGCACCTCCATCACCAGCTTTGAAATGCGCGACTTCCCGTTCAAGCGCGGGCCGTTCCGGCCCAACAATTCGAACGACGCCTATGTGATGGCAGCCAGCGCGCCCACCGGCCAGGTCACGATCACCTGCAACACGGATGTGTTCAGTGAGGCCATGATTGGGTCGCTGATCTACCTGGAAGAGCAGGAGCTGCGCGGGGTCAAGCCGTGGGCCTCGGCCGAGAAGAATGTTGCCATCGGGCAGCTGCGGCGCCGCGACGGAAAAATCTACCGCGCGGTGAGCATCCCGGCCAGCCTGGGCTCTGCCGGCGCTCCGTACTACGTGACCGGCGCGCAGGCGCCCACGCATGAGAGCGGCCGGGCCTTCGACGGACCGCAGGACATCAAGTTCGACGGCGTGAACGATTACGCGGTGGGGGTCGAATGGGAGTTCCTGCACAACGTCTTCGGCATCGCCCGAATCGACGCCTACACCGACACCAAGACCGTCACGGCCACCGTGATTGAGCGCCTGCCCGACAGCATCACCGGCACCGCGCCGGCCCCGGGCAACACCTGGAACATCGCCGGGGACGGATCGAACCTGAGCTATGCCATTGCGGGGGCCAGCTCGCCCAGCAATTCGTCCTACACGGTGACCATCAACGGCGTGCCGGTGCAGTCCAACCCCAGCTATGGCGGTGGCGACCCGGTGGACGAATGGTGTGTGGATGCCAACTCGGTCATCCCCGGCGGCACCCGCGCCGGCCAGGTCGAGGTTGGGTCGGATCTGCCCTGCTACAACAACAAGCCTGACGAGCCCGGCGTGGTGATGCTGGAGGTGAAGGCCAATGCGGTCGCGCCGGCCAGCTGCATGCGGCTGGTCACGTCCTCGGGTGCGTCCATCGTGGCGTCGATCACCACGCCCATGACCCTGCGCGATGGCAGCTGCATCATGTTCCCGTACATGCTGGGGCATGAGGCGCTGGTGATGCGCGGCGGCGCGTTTGCATGGGAAGAGGTGGTTTCCCTGGAGAACGTCGGCACCCGGCCCGTGGCCAAGATCAGCGTGAGCGACCAGTGCTATTTCGCGGGCGAGGTTGATGGCGTCTTCATCGCCACCCACAATGTCCAGCAGCAGAAGCCGTAGGGGAACGAGATGCCGCAGGGCTGGAACATCAACGCAACCACGGATTTCATCACCTTCTATGAGGTGCCGGCGGCAGCGTCCGCGATCCAGGTAAAGGAATTCGGCGCTGCTGGTCGCGGCGGCACCAACATCTGGGCCGTGGGCGCATGGTCGCCGCGCTTCGGGTATCCCCAGGAAGTGGAGTTCTTCAACGACCGCCTGTGGTTCACCTCGACCCCCACCGATTCGCAGACCATCTGGGCATCCTCCATCGGCGATTACTACGATTTCGGGCGGTCCTCGCCCATCGTGGACAGTGACTCGGTGTCCTTCGCCATCAACAGCCGGCAGGTGAACACGGTGAAGGAGCTGGTGCCGCTGGATAGCCTGCTGCTGCTGACCACCGGGGGTGAGTACAAGACCACGGGCGGGCAGGATGACGTGGTGACGCCCAGCACCATCGGCGTGAAGAACCAGGGCAATTCAGGCATCGGCGATGTGCCGGCCAAGCTGATTGGCGAGTCGGCTGTGTTCGTGCAGCAGGAAGGCCAGAAGGTCCGTGATCTGCGGTACACCTTCGAAAAGGACGGCTTCCGCGGCAACGACATCAGCGTGTGGGCCGATCACCTGTTCGAAGGCCATGAAGTCCAGGCAATCGAACACTGGAAGGCGCCGTGGGGCGTCCTGTGGTTCATCCGGGAAGACGGCGTGCGCGTGGGCTGCACCTACATGCCCGAGCAGGAGGTGATCGGCTGGCACTGGCACGACACCGATGGCCGGTACCTGGATGCATGCGCGCTGCCAGGCACGAAAGAGTCGGAATGCTACTTCCTGGTGGAGCGGTTCATCGACGGGGAGGTGGTGCAGTACATCGAGCAGCAGGCGGCCACCCGGTTTGAGGAAGAGGCCGATATGTTCTTCGTGGACGGCGGCCTGGTGTACGACGGCCGGAATCTCACCAGCACCACGCTGACCATCACCACGGCGGCAGGCTGGACCGAGAACGATGAGCTCACCTTTACCGCGTCGTCGCCGATCTTCACGGGCGCCACGGACGTGGGCGATGGCTTCGAAGTAACCCGCGACATCACCGCCCCCGGTGAGGATGGCGTGCTGGTCACCACCACGTACACGGTGCGCCTGCTGATCGATGAGTACGTGAGCGGCACCACCGTCAGGGGGCACAGCGTAGGCGATGTGCCGGAGGCGCTGCGCGCCGTGCCAACCGCGTCCTGGACCTTCCGGCGCGACACCATCGACAACCTGTGGCACCTGGAGGGCAAGAGCGTCAACGTGCTTCAGGACGCGGCGGTGGCCGGGCCGTATGTGGTCACCGATGGCAAGGTGCTGCTGGACTATCCGGGCGGCGTGGTCCAGACCGGCCTGCCCTATGTGTGCGAGGTCGAAACCCTGGAGCTGAATTCGGCCGGCGGCGAATCGATGCGCGATCAGATGAAACTGGCCTACAAGGTCAGCATCCTGGTGCTGGCCTCCCGCGGCGTGTTCGCTGGCGGCGTGAACGAGCAGAAATACCCGATCCCGGAGCGCCGGTTCGAAAACTACGGCCAGCCGCCCTTCCTGAAGACCGGTGTATTCGACTGCAACATCCCCGCCGGTTGGGGCGTGGACGCCGGCCGCGTTCGGATCAGCTCCACCGACCCGCTGCCCATGGAAATCCTGTCGATCACCACGCGCGCGGTGGCATCCGAGGGCCAGGCCGGTGGGGCGCGGCCATGATCCACACGGCCATCGTGAAGGCGGAAGAGTGGCACGCCCGGGCCATCGCCGAGAACATCCGCGAGGCTGACCGGCGCGAGTTGTGGGCATCGAGCCGGAGCGATCCGCTGGACGCCATGGTGCGCGGCATGGAACGGACATCATCCTCCTTCGTGGCGATCTATGATGGCCAGGTGGCGGCCATGTTCGGTGCCTCCCCGTATTCGATCATGGGCGACAAGGGGGCGGCATGGATGATCGGAAGCAAGGTTCTGGAGCATCCGGGGGCGCAGAAAGACCTTCTACGGTTGTCGGTCCCCGTGCTGGAGTACATGCTGGACCAGTTCCCGGCCCTGCTCTACAACTTCGTGGACCAGCGAAACGACAAGGCAATCCGCTGGCTGACGTGGCTTGGATTCCGGTTCGGTGACGCGATCCCCTACGGCGTGGACGGCCTTCCGTTCCTGCCGTTCTACATGACAAAGGCGCAGCGGGAAGCCTCCCGCGGCGGGCAGTAAGGAGAGATTTCATGTGCGAGCCGGCATCAATCGCCCTGGGTGTGAGCGCCGTCATCGGCCTTGCGACCGCTGCCTATTCGGCCGATCAGACCAGGAAGACGGGCAATGCGAACGCGGAAATCGCCGAGAGCAACGCGAAGCTGGCGCGCGATCAGGCGCAGGTAGAGCAGGCCATCGGTGACCGCGAGTCCCAGCAGGCGCAGTGGCGCACGCAGGCGCTCATCGGGCAGCAGCGCGCGGCCATCGCCTCCAACGGTATCGATGCTGGCGTTGGCACCCCCGTGGACATCCTGGGGGAAACGGCAATGTTCGGGCAGGTGGACCGGCAGACCATCGCGCTCAATACGGCCCGCAGGGCCTGGGGGTTCAATGCGCAGGCAACCGACTACCAAAACCAGGGCGCCATCGGCAAGTTCAACGCCAAGGGGCAGGCCAATGCCACCATTCTGTCGGGGTTGTCCAATGCCGCCGGTAGCTACGGGAGGATGGCAGCGTAATGGCGACCATCATTCCCCGCAGCCCTGGCCCGCAGGTTCAGGTCGAATCCGGGCCGCAGTTCCGGATCAACGCACGTGCCGACGACTCTGGCGCGCAGGCACTGGCCCGGGCAGGCGGCATGGCCGCCGACGTGATCGGGCAGTTCGCCGAGCGCCAGCAGAAGGTGAACGACACCACCGCAATCCTGCAGGCGCGCCGGCAGTTGAGCGACTGGGAAAACAACACCTTCAACCCGGCCAACGCCAACGGCATCGGCAAGTACCGCGGTAAGGATGCGCTGGGCGCCGGGGATGCGCTGTTGCCCGACCTGGACACGCAGACGGCCTCTATCACCGAGCGCCTGACGCCGCGCCAGCGCGCGCAGTTCGCGCCGGTCGTCGCCTCGTTCCGGGACGGCGTTGCGGGTCGGCTGAACAACTACGCCGCGCAGGAGCATTCACAGTACCTAGCCGCCGAGCAGAAAGCAGCCATCGACAACGTGGGCCAGGATGCGGTGAACGCGGGCCTGACCGGTGACATGGAGCGGCAGGCCATGGGTCTGGAAGAGCTGGTGGGCATGAACCGAGCGCGCCGGCAGGCCGAGGGGATGGGGGAGCAGCTGATCCGCGCCGAAGAGCGCGGGCTGGTGTCGGCGGTGCGCGCCAAAACGGTCGAGGGCATGGCCACCAGCCGGCCGTTTGAGGCGCAGGCGTATTTCGAAGCCCACCACGATCAGATGCTGCCCGAGGACCGCCAGCGCATTGAGCGCGTGCTGTACCCGGTGGTGTCTGACGCGGCGGCGGAGGTGGATGCGGATGCGATTCTGGCCGGCGGCGATCCGGCGGCCTATCGGGATCCTGGCCAGCGCGGCCGCGGCCCGTCCCCGCAGATTGCCAAAATCCTGGATGAAGAGGCTGACGCGGCGGGGGTTCCACGGGAATTCCTCTACAGCCTGGCTGAGCAGGAATCCACCTTCAACCCGAACGCCGAGGGCGAGACGCTGGACGACGGCGACCGCGCCACGGGGTTGATGCAGTACCGGGCCACCAGTGCCGGCGGCATCGATCGGAAGGATGCCCGCGCATCGGCGCGCCGCGCCGCGCAGGAGTTCGCCGCGCGTAGCCGCAAGGGCGGGGTGGAGTTCGCCGTGGCTGCGCACTTCGCGGGTGAAGGCGGGGCGGATGCGGTGGTGAACCGTGGCCGGCGAGCCGAGAACCCGAAGACGGCGCAGTATGTCGATGAGGTGATGGGACGGGCCCAGCGGTGGCGCGGCGCTGTTGCGGGGGCTGATGCGCAGGCTGCGCAGACGGGGGTTCCGCGCACGCCGCCGGCCACCGAGGCGGAAGCCTTGGAGCGCGCGCGCAGCATTGCCGACCCACGTCGCCGCGCCGCCGTGCAGAGCAAGATTCGCGATCGGTTCCAGCTCTCCGATCTGCGCCGGCAGGAGGAAGATCGCGCGGCGTCGGAAAGCGCCTACACCGCAATCAACCAGGCCGGCAACCCGAACGCCCCACTGCGGGAAATCCTGGGTGCGCAGACCTACGCCTGGGCCGAGCGGAAAGGGCACCTATCCTCTCTGGAGTCGCTGCGGAAAAAGAAGATCGAATCCGGCTTCGTGCAGGACGACCCGGTGCTGGCGGAAACCCTCAACCGGGAAGCGGTCATCGCCCCGCAGGAGTTCGCGCGCCGCAACCTTTACGCGGTGGCCGACAAGCTGTCCACGCAGACCTTGGACGAGCTGCTGAAGCGGCAGAAGGAGGCCAGCGACCCTGGCAAGCGCGCCGATTGGGCGACCGAGCAGGAGCGCATTGATTCGGGCCTGCGCGTCTTGGGGCTGGACGAGCGCGGCGATTACCGGAACGCCGAAGGCGACTTCGTGGCCAAGCCGAGCAAGAAGAAGCTGGACGAGCGGAAGACCCAGCGCGCGCAGTTTGCTCAGGTGTACCGCGAGGCCGAGCGTGCGTTCATCCAGACCAACGGCAAGAAGCCAACCCCGGAGCAGGCCGACGTGCTGCTGCGCTCGGTGGTGCGTAACGTGGCCACCGACATACCTGGCAAGCTGTCGCGTGCTGGCGCCATCGAAGGGTTCGGTGCGGCGCTGCCGGCGAAGGATCGAGCGGAAATCATCACCGACTTCCGCGCGGCCACTGGACGCGACCCGACCGAGCGTGAAATTGTGACCATCAGTTCCAGGTATCGCATGCAGCAGAACGCAGGAGCGCAATAAGCATGGGGAAGTATCGCGACACCATCGCGCAGACGGTCGCCGAGGACGCCAAGGCGCGAGCCCGCGCGGCCGGGCTGACCGCGCCTGCGGTTGACCCCGATTCCATGGGTAGGGCAATGCGGCTGGCCGATGAACGCGGCCTGCCGCCCGGTGTGGTGGCGGACAACCTCCCCGACTATGACCAGCAGCAGAAGCTGGACGCCCTGGATGGCGCAGCATCGGCGTCCCCGGTGCTGGCGCGATGGCTGGGCGACCCCAATCACACGGCACTGTCCAGCGACGATACGGGGCCTCTGGCCGCCATCGGGCGCGAGTTCAACAAGGGGCTTCTGGCTGAGAAGAAGGTGTTTCCCTGGTTGACCCTGCCGCAGTCGGCGCTGGACCTGGAGAAAGAGCGGAAGGCCGCCGCCGCGCGCGGCCCGCAGATGCAGGCTACGGACGACCCGGCGTGGTTCGGAGAGCTGATCGGAAAGTTCCAGTCAGGGTGGGAACAGGGCAAGGCCGGTACCGCGCTTGCCCTGGAGCCGTTCAACCCGGTTGGCTATGACGAACAGGTGGCGCGCGGGTTCGGGTATCCGGATGCGGCTTCGGGCAATGCGGCACTGCTGGCGCCGGTTGTGGCTGACGCCAACCGGCGCGCACAGGCCGAGGATGTGGAATCGGCGGCTACCACCGCGGGATTCAAGGAGATTGCCGACGCCGAGAAGACCAAGGACACCGGCAAGATCGCAATGGCTGTGGCCACGAACCCGCGCGCTGTGATGGCCGTGGTGGCGCAGTCCCTGGGCAACACCGCGCCGCAGCTGGTGCTGTCGGCGTCCATGCCGGCCAGCCGGGTCATGTCCGGTGTCACCGCCGGCACTGGGTCGTTTGCGGCCGAGCAGGGCATGACGATCCTGGATGTGATGGGCGATGCCGGGGTGGATACCACCGATGCAGCTGCGGTGTCGGCGTTCCTGCGGAACAAGCCGGCCATGGAGAAGGCCCGGGAGAAGGCGGTGACCCGCGGTATCGCTGTGGGCACCTTCGATGCGCTCACTGCGGGGTTTGCCGGTCGGCTGGTATCCAACGCCCGCCGTTCCGTGGTTTCGATCGGCGGACGCGTGGCCGGCGAAGCCGCCATCCAGGCTGGTGGCGGCGCTGCCGGCGAGGCAAGCGCGCAGCTGGCCAGCGAGGGCAAGATCACCAGTCAGTCCGACATTTTCTTGGAAGCGGCGGCGGAGATGCCGACCTTCCTGGCCGAGGGCCGCGGCCAGATTGCGGAGGCGCGCCGCGCCGCGCTGAACAACGCCGATCGGTTCGACGCCCAGCAGGAGCAGTCTGCGGTTGGCCGGCTGGTCAACCTGGCCGCCCAGTCGAAGACGCGCGAGCGTTCGGCCGCACGCTTCGAATCCCTCATCCGGGAGATGTCCAGCGAGGGCGAGGACACCGTTTACCTGTCCGCCGAGGGCGCCCAGCGCCTGTTCCAGTCGGCCAATGCCGAGGGTGGCGCTGACCTTTCTGGGCTGCTGGATCCGGAGGCGCTGCGCGAAGCCATCGCCACCGGCAGCGAGGTGGCCATCCCGGTGGAGAAGTACGCCACGCTGGTGACGCCGGAACTGCACGCGCAGGTTGCCGACCAGGTGCGGCTGCAGCCGGGCGGCCAGCACGACCTGCCGCCCGTATCCCCGGAGGAAATCCAGGACGCCATCACCGCTGGACTGGCCGAAGCGCAGGCGCAGGAAGAGCGCGAGAGCGGCCCCGCCGGGCAGGTGTACGACGACATTTTCGGGCAGTTGCTCACCAAGCAGGACGAGAAGCTGGCCAGGCAGAACGCCAGTGTGGTGCAGTCCGTGTACCGGAACCTGGCCGAGCGCGTCGGGACTGACGCCTGGACCCTGTACCAGCAGTTCAAAATCAACATTCCCGGCGCTACCACCGACACCCGGGCGCGCCCGCGCGGCGTTGACATCGACGTTGATCCGTTTCTGGACGCGCTGCGCAGCGGCAAGCTGCCCACCGATCAGGAGGTGTACGGGGAAAGCCTGGCCTCGGCGCTGTACGCCGCGGGCGGCCTGCGCGATTCGGGCGGAGAGCTCGCCAACATGGATGCGGCCAAGGTTCGGCCGGGCCTGGTCAACAACCTGGCCGGCATGTCGCTGGACGATGCGCTGGCCTGGGCCCATCAGGAAGGCTTCATCACCGAGGCCCCCACCAACCAGCAGGACGGCGCCTATGACGCCGATGCGCCGGACATCAACACTCTGCTCGACCTGTTGGCGCAGGACTTGGGCGGCAACGCCGTCTACCGCCCGGGCGCGATGAACGCCGATCGCGCCAGCTTCCGCGAGCGCGCGCAGGGACTGCAGGACGAGCTGGACCAGCGCGGGATCGATTTGAATGAGGTCAGCAACGAGGGCGCGCGCCGCGCGCTGGGCTACATGGACCCGCTGTACCAGTCCGAGCAGGCGCAGGAGTTCACCGCCACCACCAAAGGCGGCACGTTCCGCCTGACTGATGCGCGCGCGCCGGCCGGCGCCGACTTCTCCGAGTTCGGCGAGGTTCGCATCATTGAGGCCTTCGACGGCGACGAAAAGGTGGGGCAGCTGCGGTATGCCAACGACGGCACCCCGCCGACCATCGAGGTGGATCCTGCGTACCGCCGAAAGGGCATCGGCACCGCCATGCTGAAGCTGGCCCGACAGCAGGGTGGCGTGCTGGGTGCGCCGGCCAGCGGGATGCGCCGCGACGGCGGGCGTCCGGGTTACCGCACCGATGATGGCCAGGCGTTCCGCGAGAGCGCCGACGAATCAACCGTCACCATTTCCCCGGCCGCCGAGCCAGTGCCGGGCTTGCAGCTGAACCAGGGCGGAGACAGCCCGCGCGGCTCGGTGACCTTCGAAGGCGCGCCGGGCGAGCGCGTGTTCAACGTCGAACTGCTGAAAGGCATGGACGCCAGCACCTTCATGCACGAAATGGGCCATGTCTACTTGGAAGTCCTGAACGATCTGGCGGCGCGCGATGGCGCTCCGGAGCAGATCGTCAACGACATGGCCACGCTGAACGCATGGCTGGGCCGGGAGGCAGGCACTGACTTCACCGTTGACCAGCACGAACAGTTCGCCCGCGGCTTCGAAGCCTACCTGCGCGAGGGGCGCGCCCCGTCGTCGGCGCTGCGCCGCGCCTTCGCGTCGTTCAAGGTGTGGCTGACCGCGCTGTATCGCAGCGTTCGTGCCCTGAACGTGGAGCTGACCGACGATGTGCGCGGGGTCATGGACCGCATCATCGCCAGCGACGCCGAGGTTGAGGAAGCGCGCGCTGCGCAGTACCAGGGACCGCTGATTACCGATGCGATGTCGGTGGGCATGACCTACGAGCAGTTCCAGGCCTACAGCGAGGCCGTCCGCACCGCGCAGGCAGATGCGGAGGCCACGGTTGCGGCCGAGGTTCTGCTGGCCGAGCGTCGGGAGCAGAAGGCTTGGTACAACCAGGAGAAGCGCAGGGTCAGCGCCGAGGTGCTGGCCGAATTGCGAGAGACGACCGTGTATCGCGCGCAGCGGTTGCTGCGCACCGGCAAGCTGCCGGATGGCGAGATTGCGCCTGACGAACTTCGCGTGAAGCTGTCAAAGGAGGATCTGCTGGACGACTACGGGCAGTCCTTCCTGCGCAACCTGACCGGCATGTACGTCGTGGAAGGAGGCGTGCGCGCCGATGAGGCCGCCGAGCTGTATGGCTTTGGGTCGGGCCGGGAAATGATCGATGCGCTGGTGAACGCGCCGCGCCTGTCCGATGCGGTGGCGAGCGAAACGGATGCGCGCATGCAGAATCGTTACCCGGACCCCATGACGGACGGCACCCTGCCGGATCGCGCCATGGTGGCCGCTCACCGCGAGCGGCAGGCCGATGTAATGCTGCGCGAGATCCGCGCCCTGGAGCAGCACGTGAGCGGCCGCCAGGTGTCGCAGGCGGCCATCATCAAGGGCATCGCCCGGCAGATGATCCAGGAGAAGAAGCTGCGCAACCTGCAGCCGGCCACCTACCGGTCCGCCGAGGCGCGCGCCGGGCGCGAGGCATTCGCAGCAGCGGCCCAGCAGGATTGGGGTGCTGCGCTGGCGGCGCGCCGCCGGCAGCTGCTGAACTTCGAACTGTTCCGCGAGGCGCTGCGGGCGCGTGATGAGGCGGCCCGCACGGCCAAGTACCTGGCCAAGTTCGGCGAGACAAAGACCCGATCCCGGCTGGGCAAGGCCGGTTCCGATTACCTGGACCAGGTGGACGGCCTGCTGGACCGGTTCGATTTCCGCAAGATCAGCGACAAGGCGGCTGACCGCCGGTCCTCGCTGGCGACCTGGATCGACGCGCAGGCGCAGAAGGGAATCGACGTGAACTTGCCCGAGAAAATCATGGATGAGGCCTTCACCATCCCCTATCGGGAGATGACGGTGGCCGACCTTGCCGCGTTGCGCGATGCGGTCCGGGCCATCGACCATCTGGCGCGGCTGAAGGGCAAACTGCTGCTGGCCGGCGAGGTGCGCGACGCGGCCGAGGTGGACGCCGCCATGGCCGCCAGCCTGGCCGCCGCCTATGAGCAGCGCCCGGGCACCACCGGAGAGCGCAGTCGTGGCGAGAAGCTGCGGCAGGCTTTCATGCAGGGCCGGGTGCTGCAGGCCACCGCCACGGACATGGCGCGCGAGCTCGATGGGTTCAAGGACCAGGGCGCCATCTGGATGAACACCGTGGGCGTCATGCGTGATGCGGTGAACAACCGGCTCAACCCCGCGCTGCAGGAGGCGCAGGACGACCTGGCTACGATCTACGTCAAGCACTACACCCGCGAGGAAATCCGCAAGTTCTCCGACCGCGTGCCGATGCCGGAAGTGAACGGCGACCTGTGGACGAAATCGCGGCTGCTGGGGCTGGCGCTTAACTGGGGCAACGTTGGAAACCGCGAGGCGATCCTGACGCAAGCGCGCGGGCGCATGTCGCAGAACCAGGTCAACAGCCTTCTGGGCCGGCTGGATTCACGCGACTGGGCGTTCGTGGAGGATGTGTGGAAGCTGATCGACGCGCAGTGGCCGGCCATCGCCGAGACGCAGAAGCGCCGGACTGGACTGGTCCCGGAGAGGGTGACGCCCAGTCCGTTTGTCATGCGCACCAGCGATGGAAAGATGCTGAGCATTCCGGGCGGGTATTACCCGCTGAAGTACGAATCCGATTCCGTCAAGACGATGGCGCAGGAGGCGGATGACTTCTACAACAGCATCCGAACCGGGCGCTCGGCGAAGGCAGCGACCAAGAACGGCCACACCATCGAGCGCGTGGGTTCGGGTGGTCGGACGGTGCGCATGGATACGGGAGTGATCCAGCAGCACCTGCGCGATGTCCTGCGCGACGTGCACCTTGGCGATGCGGTGAACTACGTGCACAACGTTCTGAACGGGCAGGAGTTCCGTGAAACGGTTGATCTGACCGGAATGCAGGAGTACCGGCAGGCGCTGGAGGTGTGGCTGAAGGATGCTGCTGCCGGCGAAATCGGGCCGCGCGTGTGGCATGAGCGTGCCATGCGCTCGGCGCGGCAGAACTTCACCGCTTCGGTGTTGACGTTCAAGGTGACCAGCGCCCTGCTGCAGCTGTCCGGCGTGGTTCCAACCACCGTGGCGCTGGGGACCAATCACACCATGGCCGGCATCAGTCAGTACCTGGCCAAGCCGCGATCCATGACCAGCTACGTGCGCGAATCCTCC
>Ga0307411_10000035_pt1 | contig 44146 bp, 56 predicted proteins | sample DK1Ometagenome_2_FD_203712 | JGI IMG/M metagenome (GOLD analysis project Ga0307411, IMG submission 203712) | Maize rhizosphere microbial communities from greenhouse at UC Davis, California, United States - DK15-O-1 | ecosystem: Host-associated > Plants > Roots > Rhizosphere > Soil | place: USA...
TCACCAACACCATCACCCAAGGCGAGGCCATCGCGGCCATCGGCGCGGACATGCCCGTGAGCACGGCGCAATCAGCGGCCATCCTGACGTTGCAGAACCTGTACCCCATGACGGGCGTGCGCTTCAACTTCGTGTCCGCTACTCAATGCGACCTCGTGCCGTATGGCTCCTGGGGTGCCGGCTTCCTGTGGATCAACGGCGTTAACCGCCAGATCACGACCGCCGTTCAGTTATCCAACTCCGGCCTTGCGGCGAGCACCGTGTATAACGTATTCGCCTACTGGGCCGGTAGCGCTGTTGCCCTTGAGGCGAGTACCACGGGCTTCACCTTCAACGCCAACGGGATGCCTCAGAAGACAGGCGACGCTACCCGAACCCTGGTCGGTCGTTTTCAGACCAACGCCTCTACGCAGTTCTCCGACAACGCTGTGACGCGGCTTACCCTCTCGTACTTCAATCGCCTGCCTATCGAAATCAACAGCGCCCAAGGCGTCAATCAGGTTACTAACTCTACGACCATGGTGTCGGTGATCCCCACGGCAGACTTCGTGTGCTGGGGCGACAAGGGCTTTTGGGCCGCCGTGACGCTCATCCTGAGCAATGACTCGGCGGGTGCCGTGACGTTCACCAATCTGGCCTTTGACGCCCTGACGACTGAGTTGTTCACGCGGGGTTATATGTATGCCTCCGTTGCCGGCGCCTTCGGCACAGGCATCGCCACAGGTCCCTTCGTGCCGTCCAGCGGCAAGCACACACTCATCGGCGAGATGTCCGTCAACAGCGGCACCGCAACCTGCTACGGTGGTTCGTCCATTCGGGCGCTCATAGAGCACTAACATGAAACAGGAAATGATTCAAGAAGCCGTAAAGGCTACCCCTTCGGGGGCCGTCCTCGGCCTCACCTTCTTCGGCGTTCCGCTGGATGAGTTGATGCAGATCATGGCCTTCGTGTTTCTGGCACTCCAACTCTTCTTCTTGCTGAAGGAAAAGGTATACGACCGATGGAAGAACAAGAAGAAGGGCTAGGCCCTATTGCGATCCCCGAGAAGCGTGCAGACGAGACCAAGCTGGGCTCCCTGCACGGCGTGGTCGCCGAATACTTGACGCTGGCTATCGCTAGCGGCAACTGCCCGCCCGCCCTCATCGGCGCGGCGATCACGTTCCTGAAGAACAACTCCATCACCGCCGACGCTGCGACTAACACCAAGCTATCCGCTCTCAAGGAGACGCTTGCGGGCAAGCAGCGCCGAGGCGGCGGGCTCACCAAGCCTGCCATGCAAGAGGCGCATGACGCCTTCGCGGACTTGATGGGCAACATGGGCCTCCCGCAGTGAAGGCCCGCGAGGACGCAACAGCAGCGGCCCAGCGGTGGGAACTTCTAGAACTTGTGCAACAACACTATGCGGACTTCATCCCGTTCCTTGAGGACGTGATGGAACTGCTGGGGTTCAGCACAACGGAAATCCAGAAGGACATCGCTCGGTTCATTGCCTATGGCCCTCAGCATCTGATGGTCATGGCGCAGCGGGGGCAGGCAAAGACGACTATCGTCGCCGCCTACGCAGTGTGGGCACTGATCCACAATCCTCAATGGCGTGTGCTAGTGGTCTCCGCTGGCGGCACGCAGGCGAACGACATCGCCATTCTCATCATCCGGCTCATCATGAACATGGATGCGCTGGAGTGCATGCGCCCTGACAAGCTCGCCGGGGACCGCACATCGAACGAGAGCTTCGACATCCATCACTCCCTCAAGGGTGTGGACAAGTCGCCCTCTATTACGTGTATGGGTATCGGCGCGAACATGCAGGGCAAGCGTGCGGACTTGCTCATCCCGGATGACGTTGAGAGCACGAAGAACGCAACGACTCCCACCGAGCGTGCCAAGCTGGCGCACTTGGTGAAGGACTTCCCTTCCATCGCCAACGCCGCGTGGTCGCGCATCCTCTGGATGGGCACGCCGCAGACGATGGAGTCCATCTACAACAGCTTGCCAGCCAAGGGCTGCACCGTGCGCATCTGGCCGGGGCGTTACCCTACGCCCGAGCAGGCGCAGCACTACGCCGGGCACCTCGCCCCGCTGATCCTTGAGCGCCTCGCGCGTAAGCCGCACCTCGCCACTGGCGGGGGCAGCGACCGCACGCAGGGCCAGCCCGTGGACGAGCAGCTTCGAGACGAAGAGGCCTTGCAGAAGGTTGAGCTACAGCAGGGTACGCCCTACTTCCAGCTTCAGCACATGCTGAACACGGCGCTCATGGACAGCATGCGGCATCCGCTCAAGACCGAGCAGATCGTCATGCTTGCGCCGAGCGAAGTGTGGCCCCTTCAGATCATCCGGCACCCGGACCAGACGAGCCTGCGTGACAAGCAAGTCGGGGACTTCGCCTTCAAGGTGAAGCCCACGCTGAGCGTCAGCACGGAGGTAGCTCGCCTGCAATCCTGCTGGGCGTACATCGACCCCGCTGCGGGCGGCGCTAACGCTGACGAGACGGCCTACGCCGTGGGTGGCTTCCTTAACGGGAACGTCATCATCCTCGAAGTCGGCGCCGTCCCTGGCGGTTACGATGAGTTCAAGCTGGAGGAGCTAGCCAAGCGCATCGCCAAGTACAAGCTCGATGGCTGCCGTATCGAGAAGAACATGGGGCACGGTGCGTTCCGCGCAGTGTTCGCCCCTATCCTCGCCAAGCACATCCAGTGCATGTGCGATGACGACCTCGTTACCGGCATGAAGGAAGGGCGTATCATCAACGTGCTAGCGCCCGTCCTGGGCCGGGGCTCTCTCGTCATGAGCGAGTCCTGTGTGCATGATGACGCGCGGGACATCGAGCGTTACAGCCCGAACCTGCGCCTGACGTACAGCCTGTTCTACCAGCTTGCGCATATCTCGAATGTGCGTGACTCCCTGGTGCATGACGATAGGCTCGATGCGCTCGCCGGCTTGGTGCACATCTTCGTCGAGGCCCTAGCTAAGGACCAAGCGAAGGAGGTCGAAAGACTTCGCAATGAAGCATGGCAGAAGCAGATCAGTGATCCGCTCGGCCACAACCGTTACGGTACGACTGTAACACCCACCGCCCATCAAGGGCTTTTGCAACGACGCGGTTCATCTGCCGGCCTACTGGCCCGCCGTTCCGCACATTCAAGGAGTCGCTAATGCGAGTCGAAACTCTCCCCTCCCCTGGTCCCATTGGCGTCGGCCTGGAACTCCGCAACAAGGCAGCCTCTGCCATCAGCTACGTTGAAGTCGTGGCCGCGCGTACTGCCAATGGCAAGAGCGACACGGCCAAGAGCCTTGGCGCCTTCTTCGCTGCGTGCAAGACCGCGTGCGACGCCGTGACCGACACGACCGTGCCGACTGTTACGGCCCGCCAAGTGCGTGCGAGCGCTCCCACCAAGGTCGAACTGACGTTCTCCGAAGTGCTGGACGGCACCATCACGCCCGCGCCCGCGGCCTTCACGCTGGCTACCCCTGGCAAGACCATCACCTCGGTTCTCGTCTCGGGCAACAAGGTGTTCCTGACCGTGAGCGTCGCTTACGTGGAAGGCGACCTCGCTACCGCCACCGTGGCCTACACGAAGCCCGGCACGAACCAACTGCGCGACCCTTCGGACAACGAAGTCGCGTCGTTCACTGCTGCCGCCATCGTTTGGGTTGCGTAATGCAGAAGCTCCGCTACGCTGTGACGGCTTTGACCGTTGCCGTAGCGGGCATCGCGGGCACGAAGCTCTACGAAGGCAAGTCCAATACTGCCTACGTGGAGCGCGTCGCCGGCAATCAGGTCGTCACGATCTGCTACGGGCACACGCGCACGGCCGTTATGGGCCAGCGCTACACGGACGCCCAGTGCGATGCCCTGCTACTCAAGGACCTTAACGAGAACTACGCGCCGCATGTGCGCCGTCTCGTGAAGGTGCCGCTATCACAAGGCGAGTTCAACGCGCTAGTTGACTTCGCTTACAACCTCGGCGTAGGAAACCTAGCCTCAAGCACCCTGCTGAAGCTGGTGAACGCCAAGCAATACGACCTTGCCGCCCTGGAATTCCGCAAATGGAACCGCGTTAACGGCAAGAACTGTGACATCCCCGCCAACAAGTGCGGCGGTATCCCCAAGAGGCGCGAATGGCAGCGACAAATGTTCGTGTCTTAGGGCGCAACTACCGGATCATCCGCAAGGAATTGCAGAACGAGTACGGTGTCTGCGACAACACCAAGGGTACGATCACCATTGCTACGGGTCAAGACTCGTTCGGCGAGAAGGACACCCTGCTGCATGAGATCATGCACGCCATCCTGCATCAGCAGGGCTACCACCATGCGTACAAGCTGGAGGAGTCCTTCGTGCGCCCGCTAGCTACGGGCATCATCACGGTGCTTCAAGACAACCCGGCCTTAGCTAAGGCTCTCATTGCAAAGGTCGCTCTATGAGCCTCGCCAATCCCCCGCGCAGCTACCGCAACGCTGCGGCTGCTACGCCTTCCGACACCACCGACCTCCCATCCGTGAGCCGAGCCTTGCTCGCCCGCGTGGCCGGAGACATCAGCGTTATCACTATCGACGGTACGACCATCGCACTTCCGGTGCAAGCTGGCGTCATCTTCCCCATCTCGGCCAAGCGTGTGCGTGCTACGGGCACCACTGCTACCGGCATCTTCGCGCTATGGTAAGCAAGCTCCTCGCATACGCGCTGGCAGCGGCGATTGTAACCTCCTGCCTGCTGGGCTTCGGCCTGTGGCGCAGCGTGGCTGCAAACGGCGCCATCCGGGCCGAGCGAGACGCCGCCGTGCACGCGCAGGAACAGGCCGCCAAGGCGCTGAAACGCACGGAGGGTATCCTCGCTACTACTCGGGCTGAAAAGCGCGTGGCGGGGCTGCAATCCGCGACGGCCACGGAGGCCCTCAGGCGGGCTCAGGCTGCGTCGCCGGACTGGGCGGGTACACCGACCCCACCCGAGGTACAAAAGGCGCTCAGCGGGGCGCTGGAGGGGCTGGAATGAGGTTCCTGATTCTCGCCCTGGCCCTCCTCGCGGGCTGCCAGACGCTCCCGCAGCGCGGCCCCGTGCCAACCGAGCTACTCCAAGACTGCCTAGTAGGTAGCCGCTTGGGCGTAGCAACCAACGCAGAGCTTAGCGACAGTGTCCTTAAGCTATCCTCGGCCTTACGGCTGTGCAACATCGACAAGCGAAAGCTAAGGGAATGGGCTGATGAAGAAGCTACTCGACCTTAAGTTCATCGTCACGCTCACCGCAATGGGCTGCGTGCAGCATGCGCTAAGCCTCAAGGGCATCGACGCCAACACCTACAGCGTACTGATGTCGCTGGCAGTGGGTGGCTTCCTAGCCATAACGTGGAAGGATGTGCCAGCCTGAGCGTAAGGCTGTAGGGCAGAGCCTAACGCGTAGCGAGCAAATTTCAAAATTGCTTTGCACATGCGCGGGAGGCCCTCCGACTCCGACGCTCGCGCTTACCCCCGTGCCCGCCTGCCCGCGCACGCGTACCGCACGCGTTGACGCACGCGAATAGCACACCGAGAGGGCTTGTGTCAAGGCCCGGAGCCGTGCTATACGCGCGTGATCGCGCCTGCGCGTGCCTGTCAGAGGGCCGGCACAGGCCTACAGCGGGGCTGGCGTGGGCCTATGGCAGGCAGGAATGGCCCGGCAAGGCCTCTGGAAGGCCTCAGGCGAGGCTCTGAGAGCAAGCGCGGGCGCTGGGGCCATCTGTGTCCTGTCTCGCCTTGTGTGGCCTCTGGCGTGGGCCTCTGCCTTAGGCTGCCTGCCGGGCCTGTGCTTCGGTCCCTATAGTAGAGCGATGAGTGCAGACGGAAGGCCACAGGGTCCCGGTAGGCTGCACACTCAGCGGATGACCTCGGACCTAGCCCCACAAGGCGACAGCCCTAGCACCCTGCGCTCTGGTCTCATGACTCGAACCCTAGGCTTTGTCTGGCCTATACCTGTAGCTGCGCTTTCTCGCATCTATGGAAACCGCAGACACAAGGCAGGCAGAAGGCGAGAGCAGAGCTACAGAAGGCTTGCAGTAGGCCGAGAGCTACACCTTGAGCTAGACGCATGAGCTAGAGCCTAGAGCTACAGACTATGGAGCAGGGTCGCTACGCTCTACGCGCTAGGGCGCTCCGAGCTACGCTAGCTGGACAGGCTGTAGAAGGCTTCTAGAAGGCTGACAGCTTCGCTGTAGAGGCCTAGGGCGCTCCCTGGTAGAGGTTATGGAAAGCATGACCTTAGGATGTGATTGACTGCTAACATAGGAACGACTACATTAGAGCCTGTTAGTAGATGAGTGAGTAAGGCACTAAGGCCTACCGGTGATGCGGTCCTTAGACAAGAGCCTAAAGGTAGGGCTAGCGACATACAGCCTAGTAGCTACCTCTCACAAGCCCTATTGACAGGGTTTCGAGTCTGTGAGACATTACAGGCTGGTTAGTTGATAGTGTGAGTAAGCATCGGTTAGGCCTTGTGCCTAGCGCATGGGATGCGACCCATCAGATAGGCGCTTAGCGCTGGTCGTAACGGGGTTGACAGGCTGAAAGGCTCTGTGGCACACTAGAGGCTAGTTAGATAGTAGACAGGGTGATCGGGCCTAGTCGCTGATGTTCGTTAACAATTCACATGCATAGGTGCATGAGGCTTAGGCCTCTAGACATCTGTGCGCTTTAGGTAGATCGGCTGGATGTAATCTAAGCCTGTCGCACCGTGTTGGATGGCCTTGATGGTATGGCCTACTAGTAGCAGAGTGTCCCGCGTGCAAACGCTAGGCTGGCAAACGTAGGTTAGCTCTTAACTGAGCGACCGGACCGGGCAGGATGACTGCGGGTTTCGACAGTGCAAGAGCCTGAGAGGGCAGAGGGCGGTTAAGTGCTTCGGTGCTTAGCATGCTAGATGGTTACGAATAGGCCTCACGAGAGCCTGCGCTATGCAGTGCTTATGGAGAGGCTTTATACAGTGTGCCCTGTGGAAGGGTGTTCACGACTACTGACAAATGCTTAGGATAGGTGCGTCCGCTACAGCGTAAGCCATGCGGGTTACAACGTGCCTATCCTGTTGACTTCACAAGCCAGATGTTCCGACATCTGTGCTTCTGTGCAGCCTAGGCCTCAGGGCTTAGGGTGCATGGTTCAGGGACCTGACCGCTAGCCTAGACGCTCAAACTACGTAGGCTCTACGCTGATGATCCCTGAACCATGCATTCATCCGAGTGCATGTGTCTAAACCGTAATAGGAGATTCACATGACCAAGCAAGATACCAAGGCTCCCAAGCTGTCTGGCACCATGCCCGCTTTGCTGGCAGTCGCTGACCTGAACAAGGCCATCGATTCGCTCATCAAGACGATGCAGGGTGTGCAGGCCAAGGTCCAGACTGTCGGCGTGCAAGCGCTGATGCATCTGGCCAAGCATGGGGACATCGGTCCCGCCAATCGCCTGATGGTCGGAATGCCCAAGGGCCTGCGCCGCAATGCGCTGGGTTCGTGGCTTCTGGCTCACGGCGCGTTGTCGGTCAATACCGATGCTGGCAGCAAGAATGCCGCTCCCTTCAAGTTCGACAAGAACAAGAAGACGAATGCGGAAGCTGCCTTCGCCGACCCGTGGCAGGATCACATGCCCGAGAAGCCGCTGGACGAGGTGTTCGACCTTCAGAAGGCGATTCATGGCCTGCTCCAGCGGGCCAAGGGCAAGACGATCCAGCTTCACGGCCAGACCGTCGATGCGAGCCACGCTATCGACAGCCTGAAGGCGCTGGCAGCGATTGCCGGCGAGGAGTACACCCCGGAAGTGAAGAACGCCGCGATGGATGTCAAGGACATCATCAAGGCACCGGCGTCCAAGAAGGAGCCGCAAACAACGTAAGTAAAGCCTTGCCTGATGCCCGCAAGGGCATTGGAGAATGCTTTCTCAACGAAGGAGTTAACATGCTGAAACTAGGTGATCGAATCCGCATCATCACTGGCGGCAAGGGTTCCGGCCATGCCCTCGCAAAGGGCTCGACGGCGCACTACATCGAGCAAGCCACCGTGCCCGGCTGGATCATCGCAGATGGCCCGCCGTCACGAGAGTACGAGGGCATGTGGGCCTGGGCCGCTGACATGCAGCGCCCGGTGACGCAGATGCTTGAGCCCAGGGACTACGAGGTGCTGGCATGAACAAGCAAGGGTACAACGGCACCTATACTCTGCGACTCGCCGAGGGCGGGGCGCCGGTAGAGGTTGGCAGCTTCGTCATGGACTTCCGTGGCGATGGCGGCAAGCTGGAAGGTGGCCGCGCTCCGGCCAAGCCCAGTAGCTCCGGGCACGTCACGGTCGATGGCCGCGAGTACTATGCCTCCGTGTGGGGCCTGGAGTGGGTGAAGGATTAGCAGGATTGCTCAGCCCGCAGGCTGGGTGAGTTGATAGCCCTTTGGGCTCGGGGACATAACACGCCGAGCCCTCAGGAGTATCCACTCTGAAGGAGAAGATATGCAGGCGATACATACGAAGTTCCTAGGCCCGACGAACACGCTCCCGACGAGGGTGCGGGCCACCAGCCATGCTGGTGCGATGGTCGTGAGCTACGACCACGAGTTCACAGGAGAGGCGAATCATGTCCGCGCCGCCAAGGCCCTCGCTACCAAGCTGGGCTGGCGCTGGTTCACACCCTTCGTGACAGGCTACCTACCCGATGGCAACTACTGCCATGTGGCAGTCAACACCGAACAGCACAACTGATGAGGCCTTAATGGCCGAAAGCCCTAGCAGACCGTATCGAGCCGGTGCTAGGGCTATTGTGCAACACCGGAGTACGAAATGCATAGGTCTGACTATTTAGCTGCCTCTCCCGAGGATATGCTAGCAGCCCACCGCACGTATTACGCACAGTTCGTAGATCACGATGTGATCGAGCTTGTACTGTGTCGTATCGGTAGCGAGACGCTGCATCACACGCCGCACCTTGACCTGATTCCATTGCGACGATGGGACAACATGGCGCCGGCAATTTGGGCGCTCACAAGACAGCGCTTGGCGATGTACGGAGAACCTGCCTCTATGGGCACAGCCGTATGCATCGCCAAGGAAGCTGCGAGACAGTATCTAGAGCGCGGTTCCAGCCAAGGCTGATGCCGCTCTTGACGTTTGCTAGTACGAAAGCCTAGCCTGAAGCACCAGCCACTGCGGCTTGACCGGTAATGCATCCGGGTGCTTTGGAGTACGCTTTACCAACCGCCACAGTCGTTACCTGGGCCTGTTCCCGGTGAAGGCAGGCCAGCGGTTGGTCTCTTTACCTCAACCACCAGGAGCTTAAATGCTGACATTTCAGCAAGGTCTCTTCGAGTCCAAGCCATGCTACCCGGCAATGGACTTCATCGCCGGAGGGTGCTACAGCAGGGTGTGGGCGCATCCTGACGGGCACGCCGTCATCAAGCGAGGCAGCGAGGACGATGGCACGCTGGCTTACCTGTACTGGTGCTTCGAGTACCAGCAAGCCTGCGGTCAGCCCATGAAGGGCATGCCGGAAATCTACTCGCTGGTGCTGCTCGATGGTGCGGGTTACGTGTGCACGATGAAGAAGTACCAGCAGGTTGACGACTCGTGGTTTGGGGGTCTCGACATCCGCAGCTACAGCCTCAACGAGCATCTGCAAGGAACGTCCGTGCCTTACATGGGCGACCTCATCGCACAGTGGTACAGGCTGTCCGAGGCTGTGTTCGGTGATCCTTACGCCACCGACCTGCACTCGGGCAACTTCCTCATGGATGGCGACACGCTGGTCATGACCGATCCCTGCGGCTATCGGGAATTCGAGCGCAGCGACCTCATCAAGCTCAAGCACACGCTGTGTGCCGGTCCTGAACACTTCTCCCTGTCCCTCAACTGAAAGGCAATCATGTCCGCTCTCGCTCGTTGGTTCCAACTGAACGCACACCAGCCGCTCATCACCCTCATCGCCCTGGCCCGCGCCAATGGGCACACCAAGGAGGCGGTCAACTCCGCTATCGCCGAGTACCACAACTCCGGCGAGGCCTGATGTCCAAGACACACACATACAGCGTAGTCCCTCGCGGCATGGGCTACAGCATCGAGCGCCGCAAGGCTGACTCGCACGAGGTGCTCTGGCACAACGGCGACGTCTTCAAGTTCAACAATCGCAGCAACGCTGATGCGTATGTGCGACTGGCGCAGGAGGACCACACCCTCATCCGCAATGACTTCTGGCTGGCGGTCCCGCCGCACCAGACGGTCTACCAAGGAGGCAGCGTTGGTAAAAGCATCCGCCATCAGTACGCTTAAGGTGACGTGGTTCGATTGGTTCCTGACCGCTGGCGTATTCTTCGTCGGTGTCGGGATGTTCCTCGCCATCCTTGAGTGGATCATCCGCATCACCTCGTAGTCAGCTTCCTGCCCGGCGTGCCGGGTAGCTGGGTGCCTGCACCGTGTTCCCTTTATCAACCATCTGGAGAGTCTATGTCCGAAGTCCAAGCCGTCGAAACCACCCGCACCCTGACCGAAGCCGAAGCCGCTGCGATCGCCAAGGCCGAAGGCCAGATCGCCAAGCTGCGCGAGAAGATTGCCGCGATCATCGCCGGCAAGCCCGCCAAGGCCGCGAAGGTCGTGTTCATCCCCGAAGTCGGCGCCACCGTGCTCGCCACCATCGGCCGCGCTACCGCCACGTCGCAGCCCAAGGTTGTCGAGGCCGTTGTGCTCGGCGTCAAGAAGCCCGCCGAAGGCGAGAAGGGTGCGACCCTGGTGCGTGTCCGTACCGGCGAAGGCTTCGACGAGCAGAACTTCACGGTGTTCCTGACGCAAGTCGCTCCGCTGCCTGTGGCCGAGGAAGACGACGGCATCAGCAACGAGCCACTGGGTTCGCTGGTCAACGCCTAATCGCGTTCCGTCAATTGGTTGTAGGTGCTGCCCCGACGTTAACGTACAGAACCTTCGATGACAAACCGTAGGGCTCAAGGCCCTACCGCTGCAAGGCGTTGACAGAGAGGTTTAATGTTGACGCAGATAGAAGGGACGGATGGCTCTGCAATGCCCTCTTTCACCGTCCCTCCGTGGGCTCGAATCCCACACGCCTAAGCTCAGACCGTAGCCCTTGCTAAGCGAGGGCCTCGGCCTGCGTTGCAGGATTCCCTAAACCGTAACTGGAGTGTTCATGTACCGTGCCATCATGATTGTCGTGTCCGTCCTGGACTTCATCAACGCCGCGCTGTCAACCGTTGCCTACAAGGCCAGCGTCAGCGCCATGGGTGCAGAGGACAAGGCCGTGTCCCTCGCCGTGCGCAAGATCGATGCCGCCGTCGATGCAGCAGACGACGCCGTGCGCCTCGCCGAGTTGGCCGTGGCCCGCGCCAAGAGCAAGGCACAGGACGCCGCCGCCGAGGCCAAGGCCAAGTTCGACGCGCTGTACGACAAGCACGGGTACATCCTCTGATGGACGACAAGACCAAGGCCGAGCAGGACTTCCTCGCTCAGCGCCGAGCCCGGCGCATCTGGCAGCAAGCCTACTGCGCAGCGCTGCGCGGCGGTATCGGCGGGCTTCACGGCGACACCATCGGCGCAGCCACCCGCGCTGCGGACCATGCCGTTGCCACGCAACGCGCTCGCTTCCCTCTTCTCAACATCGCATAAGGAAGCCATGCTTTCCAAGACAAAGTATCCCATGCTCAACCGCCAGCAACGCCGGCATCCCAAGCGCTTCATTGCGCAGACCATCGGCAAGGGCTGGAACGCTGGCGGTAGCTGGCTCCTCGCCGGGCTGATGATCCGCGGCGGGTTCACGCCTCGCGTCAATGCGGAGGGGGCACAGGTATAAGCCATGCTCAGCGAGACTAGCTGGCTACCCAAGGCCGAGAGTCTCGCCCTCCCTGAAGGCCGCTCCGTCCGCGTCGATCATGACTGCGGACCGGGGCGGACCCTTCGCCTTTCGCGCGAGGGGGCTTGGCTTAACGCCTACTGTTTCCGCTGCAACGAGAAAGGATCACACCGTGTCGAAGAGTCCCTCGATGTCAGACTTCGTAGACTGTCTGACGCCCGAGCCGCTGATGAAGTGGCAGCGCGAAGTCCTGCACCGGCTGGCACAACAGACGTATCAGCGTGGCCCCGTGAGGCTAGGCTCTGGTTCGCACAGGCGGGCCTCAGCAGTGAGGACATCGGCAGGCTTGGCGCCCGCTACGATGAAAGCACTAGACGCGTGGTGCTCCCGTGCGGCCCCGCCTTCTGGATCGCTCGCGCCATCTTTCACGGACAAAGTCCGAAGTACCTCGCCCCTGCTACGGGCAGGCAAGATGTACTACTACGTTATCGACGACATCGAGACGATGCCGATGACGGAGAACCAGCGGGAATTGTTCTTACAGAGGATGTTCTATCGGCCTACAAAGTAGGCGGGGTGTGTGAGGCGTGGCCCATGCTGGGCACACACCCGAGTCCCAAGCTAATCGCTGCCCTGTTGAAGACAGGCCGGCCTGTTAAGGTGTGGTTGGACAACGACCTCCCGCCCAAGCATCAGGTCAATCGTGGGCAGATCGCTGCCAAGAAAGTGTTGAAGACGCTGCGAGCGATGGGCGTGCACTGCACGAACATCGTGTCCCTTAAAGACCCCAAGCTCATGACGTATGAGCAGATCAAGGAGATACTATGCTCACCAAACGACAAGCCACCAAGCTACGCCGGCTGATCACCGCTGTAGCAGAGGCGCATGCTGCCAACGAATGGCAGAAGGATCAGGGCTACCGAGCCGAGGCCATCGCCAAGGCTGCTAAGGACCATGCCGATGCGCTGGTCGCCCTCAACCAGTACATCAACACCCTCACGGAGAAAGCATGAACCGCCGCGACACACTGCCGCCCTTCTGGTGGAGCATCATCACCATCTGTGCGCTTGCGAGCGCCCTGTTCCTGGCCTCGCCCAAGGCCAATGCCGAGACGCGCTTCGGCGTGCATGTGGGAAGCCAACACTTCGGGAAGAACGCCGATGCCTTCAACAACTTCAACCCCGGTGTCTACGTCTATCACAACGGATGGACAGCAGGCACGTATCACAACAGCGAGCGCCGGCAGTCTGCCTATGCGGGCTACACTTTTGAATGGCACCTTGGTGGAAGGTGGACCGCCGCCGCCACTGTTGGCGCCATCACTGGTTATTCGACCGCGCCCGTCCTCCCTATGGTTGTGCCTTCGCTGTCGGGCAGGATCACCGAGGACGTGTCGCTGCGAGTGGCCTTCGTCCCCGCCGTGAGCAAGCACGGTGCCTCTGCCCTTCACCTCAGCATCGAAAGGAAGTTCTGATGTCCCGTCTCAATGAGTTCGTCGCAGTGCACTCCAAGCACAACGATTGCAAAGGCTGCGTCGGCGAACGCAACGGCCCGCTGTGCGGAGACCTCGGCGTTGCCGGTAATTGCTATGACCGATCCATCATCTTCAAGGAGAAAGAACCCATGACCGAAGCAAACCAACAAGTCGCCGGCCCGCAGCACGAAGCTGCCTTGCAGCAGGCGCTGGCCCTGCCGCCCGCATCCTTCGCAACCGAGCGCCAGAAGGCATGGGATGCCTACGCCGACAGCCGTGCCAAGATCACCGGCCATCGCCCTTCCCCGCTCCTCCCGCGTGCCGAGGGCTTCATGGAGGGCTACGCCCAAGGCTTCGCCGCCGCCGAGCCCTTGCTCAAGGCGCTGCGTCTGGCCTCGGATGTCAAGCCCGCGCCGCGCAAGGGCAAGCTCGTGGACCTCATCGTCGAGAGCCTGCGCATCGAAGGCCCGGCCTCTGCGCATACCCTGGCCGTGCGTCTGGGTCGCCAACTCAACAGCGTGAGCCCGCGCACCATCAGCCTGCGCCACCGTGGGCACATCGTGGTGACAGGCAGCGAGCCCGCCACCAACGGCAAGGGCGTGCGCGAGGTGTACGCAGCGGCGGCGTACACCGGCTGACCATGAGCAACTACCGCGAGGCCAATCCCCAGCCCCTCTACCATGAGCCGCACGGATGGTCTCGGGTAGTAGGCATTCGATTCACGGATCACCTCGGCCTAGCTAGGACCGAGGCCAACCTACCTAGCCATGAAGAAATCACTGCTCATCATCGCAGCCTCGCTGCTCGCCGCATGCGGCCCGACCAAGATGCAACCCGCAGGCGAGGGCGCTGAGCCCGGCACCGTGACGTTCACCGCCTTCGGCTTCACGAACACGCTCGTGCCTGTCACTGTCGGCGGCACACCCTGCGTCATCGCAGCTAGCAATCACGGCAGCATCTCAATCGCCTGCGCCTGGAAGAACTGATGTACCCAACCTTCACCCTCGCCTTCAAGGGCGGCAAGCTGCATCAACTGTTCATGGATGCAGCGGGCAACCGCGAGTGGCGCCTCGTGCCCAGCATCGACGAACTGGTCTAACCCTGTCACTGAGAAAGGATTGCTTTGTCCCTCGACCTCACAACGTTGCGTCTGCTGAAGCACCGCGACAAACACGACAAGCTGGTCGGCGCTGTGCCGGCCGGCGCGTTGGAACCCACAACGCGGATCATCCTCAATGACTTCGGTCGTTGGTTCCGCGAGCATCCCGATGTACCGAGCATTGACTTCGGCCTGTTCCCTGCATGGTTCAAGAGCATCCATCCGAACACCAAGGACGAGGCGCTCGCCGTGTTCAACGAGATGTTCCATCGTGCCAAGGATGACATCGCGCCCGGCCTAGAGAAGGGCATCGTCAAGCGCTGGGTCAGCGCCGAGGCTGCGGCCAACGTCACTGCGCTGCTAGAGAAGTGGAACGCAGGCGACGAGGTGGACCTGCACCAAGAACTCAAGGCCCGCATCGACGAGTACGAAGCCAAGGTCGTGAAGGAGACCAAGAGCCCGCAGGTTCTCACGCCCATCGAAGACATGCTGTTGGCCGAGCAGAACGACGAGGGCATCTCGTGGCCCTGGGCCTGCTTCAACAAGCACATCAAGCCCATGGTCGGCGGGGACTTCATCGTGCTGGCGATGCGCCCCGACAAGGGCAAGAGCACAGCGTGTGCGCAGATCGCCACGCATGCTGCGCCGCAGATCGACACGCTGTTCCCTGGGCAGAACCGCTGCATCATGTGGCTGAACAACGAAGGCCCCGGCAAGCGCATCGTGCTGCGCACATGGCAGTCAGCGCTGAACCTCACGACCGAGGAGCTTGTCAAGTTCAACGCCGTCCCGGACAAGGACCCGCAGTACCGCACACAACTGCGCCGCATGTACGCCGAGGCAGTGGGCGGGCGCATGGGTGTGCTCCGTGTCATGGACATCCACGACTGGTGGAATCACGAAGTCGAGGACTTGTTCAAGCAGTACAACCCGGCGCTCGTGATCTTCGACATGATCGACAACATCAAGTTCGGTGGCTCGGCCCTCAACAACGGGCAGCGCACCGACCAGTTGCTCGAAGGCATGTACCAGTGGGCGCGGCTGATGGGTGTGAAGTATGACTTCGCCTCTATCGCTAACTCGCAAGTCTCCGCCGATGGCGATGGCTTGCAGTACCCCAGCCTGGGCATGCTGAAGGACAGCAAGACGGGCAAGCAAGGCGCGGCCGATGTCATCATCGTCGGCGGTGCAGTCAACGATCCCATGCTGGAGAACTCCCGCTACTGGGGTACGACCAAGAACAAGAAGGGCCGCACTGGTCAGCGCCGTTCGCCGAACGCAGAGATGCTGCTGGACCCGGACCGCGGTCGCTACGTGGAGCCTCCGCAATGAAGTACCTCGATGACTACTGGGCAGTGGCGGATAGCATCCGCTACAAGGACTGGTCGCCGACCGTGCAGATGATGCACAGCGGAGGACGCGTCCTCTTCTGGTGGCAGTGGCTTGCACCCTGCGTGAACACCGGCGAGCGCAAGCTGCAAGAGTCCCGCAAGTGGGACATCACGGGCTTCGATGAAGAGGCCCTCGTCAAGACTGCGTTCGCCGCTGCCAAGATGGCAGAGGAACACGAGTGCGCAGAGAACTTCAACTACCAAGGTCGTCGCATCTTCGACCCGCACCGGAGCCTACTGGCATGAGCCGCATACTCACAAGCAACGGGATGTACTTCCCGTTCGACGACCCCGATAGCTACCACTTCACACCGGAGGTGATAGCCCGTGCGCTGTCTCGCATCTGCCGCTTCACTGGGCACACCTCCGAGTTCTACTCGGTGGCTCAGCACTGCGTGATGGCTAGCGAGATGGCCCCGGCGCATCTGCGCATGGAGCTACTCATGCACGATGCAAGCGAGGCGTTCCTCGGTGACGTGGCCTCGCCCCTCAAGGCGAAGCTCGCTGCCTACCGGGAGATTGAGCACCGCGTTGAGCACGCCATCGCCAAGCAATTCGCGCTGCCCTTCCCGCACCCGCCCGAGGTCAAGGTCATCGACCTGCGCATGCTCGCTACCGAGCGCCGGGACTTGTTGCCCCGTGGGCATCGCGGTGATGACTGGGCGCTGATGTACAAGCCCTTCGACTGGCGCATCGATCCGTGGCCGATGGAGTACGCCGAGCACGAGTTCATGCAGGCATACGACAAGTACCACTGGGAACGCATGTCAGGGAGGCTGAGTTGATAACACTCTACGAGTTCATCAGCTACGCCCACACGCTGACCGCTGACAACACTAAGCTGACCGCTGACAACACTAAGCTGGTCAGCGACGTGACACGGGAGCGTGTAGGCAACGAGATTAAGGCCGCTCGCATCAACGAGCTAGAGGCAACGGTCGAGTGCTTGGCCGATCACCTCAGGGAGTGGCTGACCAAGCCGCCGATCAAAGACCCCGTACTGATCGAGGCCATGATCCGCGGCATCGTCGAGAACCGCAGCGTAGGCAACGGCAGGAGGAGCCGCTGATGGCACGCTCGCACTACATCTACGTGCTCACGCAGTACGGTCAACTCTACGCCAGCTTCACGGTCAAGCACGAGCTTGTGACCTGGGCCAAGCGACACATCCCGGCGCACCTCTTCAGTGAGTACCGCGTGCATCGCATGCCCGATGGGCATACGTTCGTGCCCGGCGCCGACAATCAATTCAACCTCAAGGAGTACATGCAATGAGCAGCTTGCTTCAAACCGTCATTGACGGGACGCTGATGCTGAAAGACCTGCCCTTCGTGCAGCGCCACCAACTTGTGGGCTCGGCCTGCTACCACAAGGAACCCAAGGACGTTGACTTCCTGGTGCAGGTCGAACCGCTCGACCCCTTGGAGGAGCCGAGCTTCCCGTATCGCTGGGCGTTCGGCAACGGCTGGGCCGTACCGGAAGGGGAGTACGACGACCAAGATGGAAGGTGGTATGCCATGCGCAAGGGCGACATCAACCTCATCATCACGTCGGACCCTGCGTGGTACGACCGCGCTGTCATTGCGAACAGCGTGTGCCACTTGCTGGAGTTGCAGAGCAAGCGTGATCGCGTTGCCGTGTACCGCCTGCTCCGTGACGGGCAGAGCATCGAGCAAGCCCGTGCTTCTGCGAAGGCTAGCATCCCATGAGCTACGCAACTTGGGACATCGAAACCACTGTGCACTCGCGCTTCAAGCGCAAGGCCAACCCGTTCATCCCGGACAACTGGACGGTGACGCACGGTGTGAAGCACAAGGGCGAACCCAAGGTGGTCGAGTACCGCTTCGGCACTAGCCGCCCCGGCCCTGGCTGGCTGGCGCCTGTGCTGCGCAATGCGAAGGGCGAGCCCATCAAGCTGCTGATTGGTATGAACATCAAGTTCGACATTCAGCATGCGCTGCAAGACAAGGACAACCTCGAAGCCTGGATGACCTGGGTCGCCGAGGGCGGCATGGTGTGGGACATCCAGCTTGCCGAGTACCTGCTATGCGGACAGGCGCAAGACAGCCAGATGCTTTCGCTCGACGAGATTGCCCCGCGCTATGGCGGGAACCTCAAGGTCGATGAGGTCAAGCTGCTGTGGGAATCCGGCTGGATGACCGAGGACATCGAGCCAGCCCTGCTCACTCGCTACCTGTGCGGCGGGCTGGACGAGAACGGCACCTATCAAATGGGCGACGTCGAGAACACCGAGCACGTCGCTCTTAAGCAGATCGCCTTGGCCCGCGAGCGCGGCCAACTCAACAGCATCCTGCTCAACATGGGTGCGCTGCTGTACACGGTCGAGGCTGAACGCAACGGCATGTGGGTGGACGGCGCTGAGGGCATGCGCCTTGCCGAGGCGCTGCGCATCAAGGTCGCGGAGCTTACGGAAATCCTGTGGGAGTTCGTGCCCAAGGACTTGCCCTTCGAGTTCAACTGGAACAGCCGCTTCCACAAGTCGGCGCTGCTGTTCGGCGGCACCGTCGAGTATGCACATTACCAGTATGACTTGGCCGATGGGACCAGGATGTGGAAGAAGGACTATGACCTTCTCGCATCTATGGCAGAGGCCCCGAAGCTGGTGTATGCACAGAAGGACGAGGAGCACTACCTCCTAGAAGATGGCAAGACCATCAGCATCGAGGCATGGCAGCAGATGGAAGACCCGCCTGCTGTAGTGACGAACAAGTCAGGCAAGGCAGCCGGCGAGCCTAAGACGAAGAAGGTCAAGGTAGACAACCTCGACAAGCCGAAGGGCCGGATGGTGGACACGGCGGGCGAGCGCCCGACCTACACCTTCCCTGGGTACACCGAGCCACTGGCCGAGTGGGAGAGTGACAGCGACAAGGGTGTGTACTCGACGGACAAGGACACCATCGAGGTGCTGTCGCATCGACATGACGTTCCGTTCCTCAAGGCATTCACTGGTCTAATCAATACGGCGAAGGACTTGGGTACGTACTTCATCGGTACGGACAAGGATGGCAACCCGAGTGGCATGCTGACTCTGGTGGGTGCGGATGGCCTAGTCCATCACATGCTCAACATGGTCTCGACGATCACGGCACGGCTGTCATCGAGCAACCCGAACTTGCAGAACATCCCGAAGGGGAACAAGTCCGATGTCAAGCTGTTGTTCAAGAGCCGCTTCGGCTACTGGGTGACGGACGACTTCGGTGAACTGGTGTGGGTGAGCAACGGCAAGATCATTCAGTCGGACTTCAGTTCGCTGGAGGTGTACGTCCAAGCTATCCTGACCGGATGCAAGCAGTTGATCGCTGACCTGAAGGCAGGCCTGGACCTGCACTGCGTGCGCCTCGCTGCCAAGGAGAAGATGGAGTATGCAGAGGTCGTCAAGCTGGCTAAGGGATACGTGGACGAGCAGGGCGTCAAGCATGCCCCGGTCAAGGAATGGGACTACAAGCGCACCGGAGCCAAGGTCTACTCATTCCAGCGAGCGTTCGGTGCAGGGAATCCGAAGATTGCGAAGAGTACCGGCATGGATCTTGCGGATGTGGAAGCTCTATCGTCAGCAGAAGATGAGCGCTACCCGGAGATTGGTGCGTACTATGACTTCGTCACTGCGACCATCCAGAAGAACCGCGTGCCGTCACGGACGATGCCGCATCCCAAGAAGCCCGGCGTTATCTGCAACCTTGGCAAGTCCCACTTCCGCACGCCGGACGGGAAGATGTACACGTACCTCGAAGGCCCCGCTCCTGAGTGGGCGCTGAAGCGAGGGACGACCGGCAGCTTCATGCCCACGGAAATCAAGAACTACGTGGTGCAAGGTAGCGGCGGCGAGTGGGCTAAGGCTGCGATGTACCTCGCAGTGCGCAGCTTCTACAAGCGCCGCAACTTCGATCACCTTGCGCTGCTGGTCAACCAAGTCCATGACGCTACCTATGCGGATGCGCACAACCGTGTGGCATTCGAGGCAGCGGCTCTGCTGCATGCCTGCATGGAAGCAGCGAGCGACTACATGGAGTGGAAGTTCAAGTGGCTGATCCCTGTGCCAGTCCCGAGCGATACCTCATGGGGCTACTCGATGATGGATGAGGATTCTATCGAGGGCCTGAAAGAACGTGCAGCAGTGCTGCGCACCGAACTCCGTCAGGAGTACATGGGAGGCTACGTGCCTTCCTTCATCAACGCAACCATCCACTAAGGAACCATCATGGCTATCGACTTCAAAGCACTCGGCAACAAAGCCGCCGAGACCGGCGCGAACATGACCGTTGCCCAGCAAGGCGGCGGCGACTACACGCCACCGGCTGAAGGCTTCTGCCTGCTGCGCCTTGTCTCCTACGTGGAACTCGGCAAGCAGCGCGGCACGTTCAAGGGCGTGCCCAACGTGAAGGACAAGGTCCAGATCGTCTTCGAGGTCAGCGGCCCGAAGCACCCGCCCGAGGAACGCGACGGCGTGAAGTACCCGCACCGCATCGGCATCGAAGAGAACCTCAGCCTCAACGAGAAGGCCCGGTTCTTCAAGCTGTTCCGTGTCATGAACTACAAGGGCGATGCGCAGCACATGGTGCAACTGCTCGGCGATCCGTTCAAGGGTCGTATCGTGCACCGGAAGTTCAAGGGCAAGGACGGCAAGGAGCGCATCGTCGCTGAACTGTACGACAAGGAACTCGGCGCGTACACCATCGCTCCTCCGCGAGTCGATGTCGTGGACCCGGACACGCAGATGCCCACCGGCGAGGTGCGTGTGGTCAACGTGCCGCCGGCCCTCACGCCGCTCAAGGGCTTCGTCTGGTCGCTGGCCGACAAGGAACAGTGGGACAGCCTGTTCATTGAAGGCGAGTACCCCGAGCGCAAGAACGACAAGGGCGAAGTGACGGCGCCGGCCAAGTCCAAGAACGTGTTGCAGAACACCATCAAGGCCGCGACGAACTTCAAGGGCTCGCCGATCTACACGGTGCTGGCGCAAGCCGGCGTGCCGCTGGACCTGACCGAGGCCGAGGTGCCTGTGCGTGAAGAGGAGGAGGACGGCGAGAGCGACGTGGCTGCACAGGCCAACGCCGCGATTGCCAAGGCCGCTGCCACGCCGACCGGCGCGGACGCTGACGACGCACTGAACGGAGTGATCTAATCATGGACCTGTCCGCACTCAAAGCTGCGGCAGGTTCGCTCCTTCCTATGGGCGGGACTTCGGTCCCTATCATACAAGGTCGAATCCTCCGCATCGACGGCGACGGCTTGGCGTACAACTGCGCCGGCAACGACGAGACCGAACCCAGCGGCGCACGCTCACGAGTCCGCGAGAAGATCGCAGGCTTTCAGCAAGCGTGCGGCGCAGAGTACACGGTCATTCACCTGACGGGCAGCGGCTCGCACAAAGGGCATCGCTATGCGGTGGCCCGCGAGAAGCCCTATCAGGGCAAGCGCAGCAGCAGCCGCAGGCCGAAGAACTGGCAGCATCTGCGCGACCTGCTGGAAGCGGGCGAGTTCGGTGAAGTCACCATCGACTACGACCGTGAGGCCGATGACCGCTTCGCTCAGTACGGCTGGGCCGATCCGACGAACACAGTGATCGCCACGCAAGACAAGGACATGAACATGGTCCCTGGCTATCACATCAACTGGAACGACAACCAGATGTTCTACCTTGCACCCGGCACCTTCGAGGCTGTGGTGTGGGACAAGACGTTCGGCATGAAGTGGTTCTGGTTGCAGATGCTACACGGCGACAGCGTGGACAACATCCCCGGTGTGCCCAAGGCATACGGCAAGCTGTGCGGCGAGGTGACTGCGGCGAAGATGCTGGCGCAGGCCACGCATAACGGCGAGGCTGCCTTCATCGTCGGCGCTGCGTACCAGTCCTACTACGAGGACGACTGGCGCCATGCCTTGTTGGAGCAAGCTGCCCTGCTGTGGATGCGGCGCGGCGAAGACGCCACATGGTACGACTGCCTGAACACCGGCGGCCCGCTGTCCGTGTGGTCCGAGGAAGGCCGTGTCTACGACAACTGGGCCGACGCCTACAGCATCATCCAAGAACGCATCCAAGAAGCCACGGAGATAAACGAACTTGCGGCGACTCAAGACAACTGAAGTCGGGCCGACACGCGAAGCACTGCTAGCGCAGCAAGGTGGCCGTTGTGCCATCTGCTCGCTACCGGTCAAGCGTGCTTGCCTCGACCACGATCATTCCAGTGGCGCCGTTCGCGGCGTCGCTTGCTCAGGCTGCAACGCAGTGCTGGGCAAGATCGAGAATTCCTACCGGCGCTATGGTGTGCAAAACCTTAGCGCTTTCTGCAACGGCGTCGCCATGTACCTGACGCGCCACTCCATCAACATCACGGGGCTACTTCATCCGACTCACAAGACGGACGAGGAGAAGCGTCTAGCGACCAACGCAAGGGCGCGGAAGCGCCGTGCTGCCACGAAAGACTCATGATCCAACGCCCCACCATTACCACTCTCGACATCGAGACCGCACCCATCACAGCGTATGTGTGGGGCTTGTTCAAGCAGAACGTTGGCCTTAACCAGATCGTCCGCGACTGGTCAATCATGTCCCTGGCCTGGAAGCACCTCGGCGAAGACGAGGTCTACTACCAAGACGTGAGTCACCAAGCGGACCTGCGCGACGATGCCGACCTGCTAGTCATGCTGTGGCATGTGCTCGACGAGGCTGATGTCATCATCGGCCAGAACGTCAGGCGCTTCGATACCAAGAAGATCAACGCTCGCTTCCTTGAAGCCGGCCTCCCACCACCGTCCCCGTATGTCATGATCGACACGCTGGAGATGGCAAAGGATGCCGCCGCTTTCACCAGCAACAAGCTGGACTGGCTGAGCCAGAAGCTGGCGCGGACTCACAAGGATCACCATAACGAGTTCCCCGGTATGGACCTGTGGGTCGAATGCCTGAAGGGTAACCCTCGGGCATGGGCGGCAATGCGAGGGTACAACATCCCGGACGTTGCGAGCACGGAGGAGGTTTACCTCATGCTCCGCCCGTACTACAGGCAGCACCCGAACTTGGCGATCTTCGCTGACGATGAGCAGACGCGCTGCCCTCGCTGCCTGAGCGTGAACATTCACCTCACCGGCGACAGCACGTTCACCAACGTCAGCGAGTACAAGCGCTATCGCTGCGCGGACTGCGGGGGCTTCAGCCGCAGCCGCTACACCATCAATAGCAAGGCCAAGCGCCAAGCTACCTTGACCCCTAACTAAACCCAGCACGGATAAGACAGCCTCTTATCTGTGCGCTTCGGAGAAATCAATGTCCCATGGTTACGACCGCGACTCCGGTCTTCCCTTCCCCTCTGGCGGCGTGCCCCGCATCCCCGACGCCGCAGTCATCGTCAAGCCCGCTGGCCGCAAGGACGACAGCGGCAAACTGGACATGACGCTGTTCGACGACATGCCCCGCGCACTAGAAGCCGTGGCCGAGGTCATGCAGTGGGCCATCACGAAGAAGCAGCCCCAGCCCTACGACCGGGGCTCGTGGCTGGGCGTCAGCCCTGACCGCTACCGCGCTGCCATCATGCGCCACATGAGCGCTGCTGCCAAGCAGGTAGGAGACAGCGACGGCCGCCCTGCCCGCATGCAGCCGGACGCCGAGACCAACCTGCTGCACCTTGCACACGTCGCCTGCTCTGCGCTCTTTGCGCTGGAGCTTACCATCCGCGAAATGAAGAAAGCCTGAATGTTCCTCAACGAAACAATGCACCCGCTGACAAGCGAACTCTTCAACGTCATCGAGAAGTGCGGCAACGCCCGTGAGCACGGGGACTATGACTACTACGCCCCGCTGGTGGAATGGTGGCAGGGCCAGCACCTCACCGAGGAGAAGGCTGCCGACCTCTATGCCCGAGTGGCCGAGGCCTTCGAGGGCCGGCCCCTGCACAGCGTGCCGCGTGGCTACGCTGCCAGCTTGATTAGCAAGTGCCTGCACGCCAACGAGAGGATTTATCACTGATGGCCCAGTACCTCAACCTCAAGCCCGTTGACTTCGACAAGCTGAGCGCCAAGCGCCAAGCGGATGTGAAGTGGGAAGGTCGCATCCTGCTGCCCAAGTATGACGGCTGCTTCGTCATCGTCCTCTTCGACGATCACAAGATGGTCGGCATTCGCTCACGGGACAACAAGCCTGTGCTCAGCATGGACCACATCCAAGCTGACCTGCGCATGCGCTATCCCTGGCTGAACAACAACCTCGGACGCATCGCCTTCCTGGGCGAAGCATGGATGCCCGGCGTCGCGTTCAAGGACATCAGCGGCACCTTCCGCCGCCAGCGCCCGCAGCCCTCGCTGGGCTTCGCGCCCTTCGACCTCGTGCAGTGGCATGGCCTAGCGGAAGCGGCAGACTTGTTCGCGGCGGCGCCCTACCGTGACCGGCTGGCTCGCCTGCACGACGCACGCCCCGGTATCGTCAATGTGTTCCCGCCGCTGGCTGTGGACTGCGAAGGCCGCGAGCACGCCGAGCGCTATGCCCGGAACTGCAAGGCCCTCGGTGGCTACGATGGCGCTATCGCCAGCGACCCCGATGCGCCCTACGTGGTGAGCGACGGCAAGGGCGAGTTCCTCAAGGTCAAGCCGTTGCAGTCCTTCAGCTTGCAAGTGATCGGTGTGGTGCAAGCCATCGGCGAGAAGACCGGGCGCGATACCGTGGCCCTGCAAGTGCGCTTCAAGGGCAAGGCCTGCGGCGTGGGCACGGGCTTCGACCATGCTACCGGCAAGGAGTGGATGACCAACCCACAGGACATCATCGGAAAGATCGTCGAGGTGCAGTGCATGGACGTGTACCCCGGTGAAGATGGAATGATGCGTGAGCCGCGCTACTGCGGTATCCGCGACGACGCAACAGCAGACTACTAAAGGAAAGCATGACGGAAGAGAACGAAATCATCTGCTACACGCAAGCGAACATCGAAGATCAGATGTTCCGCGGAGGCATTGTGCGTGCCGAGAAGATGATGGCGAATGCTGACGAGGGCAAGCGAGCAAGCGACATGCCCTACGCCAAGGACATCTTCCGGGACTACGTGCTCCCGCTTGCCACAGCGCTGCGGGAGGAGGTAGACAACCCGGCTCCCGGTAAGCGCCATGCGCATGTCGCTTTGCTTCAAGGCCTGGACCTGGACGCAGCGTCGTTCCTGACCGTGCGCTACGTGTTCGGCACACAGCTGAGCACCAAGCCCGAGAACCATCGGCAGCTAGCCGCTGGCATCGGTCGCACCATCCATCAGGAACTGCTGCTGTCCCAGGTCGAGGACTTCGCCCCTGAGCTTTACCACACGCTGGTCCGAGACATGGGCCGGCGCCTGTCCAAGGACACCCGCTACCGTGTTACGGTCATGCGCATGCAGGCGCAGAAGGCCGGCATCAACTTCACAGAGTGGCCGCTGGGCGCTCGTGAGCAGGTTGGCATGTACCTCATGGAGAAGCTCATCGACGCCGGGATGATCGAGCTAGGCGCGGAGATGCGCACCGGGTACAAGCGCGAGGCCCGCGAGGTCGTGCTCAGCCCGCACATCATCGAGCGCATCAACGGCGTCAAGGACTACCTCGCCATCAGCATGCCGATGTACGGTCCCTGTATTGAACCTCCGCTGGACTGGACGAACAGCATGGACGGAGGCTTCCATACCAAGCAGATGAAGCGCAGCGCCATGTGCCTCGTGCGCGGCAGTGGCGCCGTCAAGGAGCTTGCCCGAGCTACAGACATGCCCGTGGTCTACAAGGCTGTCAACGCCTTGCAGCGCACAGCCTGGGCGATCAATGGGCGCATGCTCGACATCGTCTACAAGATCGCCGGCACCTTCAACACCAAGGAGATTGTGAGCTTGGCCGAGAAGCCCAAGCCTACGCCTCCGGTCTGGCTGACGCCGGGCATGAAGAAGGAGGACATGGACCCGTATCAGGCGGAGATGTTCAAGCAGTGGAAGCGGCAGGTAGCCAACTGGCACACGGACCGCAAGCTGATGACTACCCGCTATGGGCGGTACTACAGCGCCACGCGCCAAGCGGAGATGTTCAAGAACTTCCCTGCGATTTACTTCGTGTACTTCGCGGATAGCCGTGGGCGTCTCTATCCGATGACCAACGGGCTAAGCCCACAAGGGAGCGACCTTGGAAAATCCTTACTGCACTTTGCTGAGGGAATGCCTCTCGACACCCCGGACGCCATCAAGTGGTTCCACGTCCAAGGTGCGAACAAGTGGGGATTCGACAAGGCCACGCTGGCTGAGCGTCATGCTTGGGTGGTTGAGCGCCAAGACGAGTTCCTGAGCTATGCCGACAACCCCATCGACAATCGCGGATGGACTGCCGCAGGCGATCCTCTACAGTTCCTGGCATGGTGCCTGGAGTATGCTGACTGGGTGCGCGATGATACAGGGCGCTTTGTTAGCCGCCTGCCAATCAGCATGGACGGAAGCTGCAACGGGTTGCAGAACCTTAGCGCCCTCCTCCGCGATGAGATCGGCGGAAAGGCAACGAACCTCACGGCCAACGATACGATGGAAGACATCTACCGGCGAGTGGCTGAGGCAGCGCTTGTCCGACTTCGAGGGATGTCCTTCCCCGAAGACGCCGCCATGGAACGGCTACGACTGCTATGGATCGAGTTTGGCGTAGCCCGCGCTGTCGTTAAGCGCTCGGTGATGACGACACCCTACGGTGTTACCCTGCTGAGCGCAACGGACTACATCCTGTCGGACTACCTCGATGACCCGGATGTCCAGCATCCCTTCGGCGAGGAGAAGAAGGACAAGAAGCTAGCGGCCCGCGTGCTGATGAAGGCTGTCTGGCCTGCTATCGGCGACGTGGTTGTCAAGGGCCGAGAGGCTATGGACTGGCTGAAGAAGTGCTCACGCGTGATCGTGAAGAACTTCAACCCTAACCTAGAGCCGGTCATCCGCTGGGATACGCCTAGCGGGTTCCCTGCCAGTCAGGCCTACTTCGACACCGAGGTGCACCGCATCCGCACACGCCTTCATGGTGAGGCCCGCATCCGCGTGCTGAGCGAGACGGACGACCCGGACGCCACACGGCACGCTAGCGGCATGGCCCCTAACTTCGTGCACAGCATGGACGCTGCGCACTTGCACTTGACTACGGCAGCAGCGGCAGACGCTGGCATCGACGCCCTAGCCATGATCCACGATGACTACGGCACGCATGCAGCTAAGGCTCAAGCGCTGTTCGACATCATCCGCCGGCAGTTCGTCATCATGTACGACCAGCACGACCCCATCGAAGCGTTCCGTGAGCGCTACGACTTTCTCCCCGAGCCTCCCGCTAAGGGCACCCTCGACATCCGCGAGGTGCTTCGCTCGGACTTCTTCTTCTCATGAACGGTTCCTATCATACATGACCACACCTGAACGTAAGGTTACCGAGTACCATCGTCTAAGCGCCGCAGCGGCGGAAGACCTGGAGAAGGCTGTGTCCTTCGTCCCTCACGTCAATGAGCAGACCACCGACCTTCAGGCCGGCTTCATGCTCGGCGTTGCCCATGTCCTCCGCGTCCTGCGGAAAGGCTTCGTCGCAGGATGATCGAAGTCGAACGCTACTGGGGCGTGACGCTAGCGCGGCGGCACATCGAGCCTCTGCTCCGTGCGCACTACGAGGAGGTAGCCAGTAAGGTCTACACACTCAACCCGGACTGGGAACGCTACTACTCGCTTAACCGCGAGGACAAGCTACTCATCCTGCTGGCCTTCCAGCATGGTGAGTGCATCGGCTACAGCGTCACGGTGCTAGGCGATCACCTGCACTACATCGCCAGCCGCGTCGCCTACAACGATGTCATCTTCGTCAGCAAGGATCACCGGCACACAACGGCCGGCGCCCGCCTGATGAAGGAGACGCGCATCCGAGCGAAGCTCATGGGTGCCAGCATCATGCAGTGGCACGCCAAGCCCAACACCGCGCTGGACAAGGCGCTCGCCAAGCGCATCCCTCTCTTCGAGAACGCCTATCAGGAGACCCTTTGAAGTTCAACACCTTCGCTAGCGTAGACACCCGTCGCGCGGCGCAGGAGCTAGCAATGACCGCCCCGCAGTGGGATGCCTTCAAGTCACGTCAGACCTTTCCAGGGTCGCCGCACGTAGACACGAAGTGCATCCCGCTGCGGGGCGCTTCGTCGTTTCTGGACTCCTACTATCCAAAGGCCAAGCGCCGCGCCACCACCTACGCCAAGCAGCTACCGCACACAGCCGCGCTGGTGAACGGCGTCCTCAAGCACATGAACGTTGCCACTGTCGGTAACGTGCTCGCCGTGGCCCTGCGCCCCGGTGGCTACATCCGCCCGCACATAGACGAAGGCGCCTATCCTGAGCATTTCGACCGCTTTCACATAGCAGTCACTAGCCCGGATGAGTGCTACTTCTGCGTGGACGGGGACTTCTTCTTCCCCAAGCAGGGAGACGCGTTCTTTTTCAACCATCGCGTTACGCATAGTGTTGGCAATCCCTCGGCTGAGTGGAGGGTCCACATCATTGTGGACGTCACGCTCAAGGAGCCAACACATGAACCCCATCAATGAGCGCAGCAAGGCGCTAGGCCATCGTCCCCTCGTGGGCGTGGGCCTCATTGCCGTAGGCGCTGCGGGCGCCGCTGCCACTGCCGGTGCTTCGCGTACCGCGCGGAACACCGCACGCGACGTGGCGCAAGCCAACCAGTGGGCCGCGCAGGTAGAGGCCATCCAGCGCCAGCAACAGGCCGACCAAGAGCGCGAGCAGGCGCAGCGCTTGCAGGAAGACCAGCAGGCCTTCGAGACCGAGCGTGCAAACGCCCAGGCCGAGCAGCAGCGCCAGCTTCAGGCCGCTGCCCAGCAAGCTGCGAACGAGCAAGCACAAGGCGAGCAGAACCAGCGCGTAAGCGACCTGACGCCCACGGTGGAACTCGGCGGTGCCGCAACTGGTACCAATAGTAACTCGGAGGCCAAGCGCCGCCGAGCCACCTTCCGCCCTGAATACTCCAGCGGCGTCACCATCTAAGGAGCTAGCATGTACGAGAACTTCGAGACTGCATCGCAAGTGTGGTCCAAGCTCGACGGACGCCGCCAGCCCATGATTGACCGCGCGGAGCGCTATGCGGCTCTGACCATTCCTACCGTGTGCCTGCCCGATGGGTTCATCCCGGAGAGCATGGACATTACGCATGACTGGCAGAGCCTCGGTGCACAAGCCACGAACCATGTGGTGAACAAGCTGATGACCGCGATGTTCGCGCCGTCCCGGCCGTTCTTCCGCGTGGCCGAGGGCAAGCGCACTAAGGCCATGGCTGCGAAGCTGGGCCTGAGCGAGACCGCCCTGGCCGACACGCTTGCCAACATGGAGCGCTCAAGCGCTAAGGCGCTCGATGAGCGCGGCCAGCGTCCCAAGCTCTACACCGTGATGCGCCACCTCGTGGTTGCCGGCAACGTCCTGCTCATTCTGGACAATGACCAGCTTCGCACGATGGGCCTGAAGTACTACTGCGTCCGGCGCAACTACCAGGGCAAGGTTGTCCAACTGGTGATCCGCGAGAAGATGCGCTTCTGCGACCTCGACGAGAAGGTCCAAGCGCTCTGGAGCACGAAGTACCAGAAGGACGATGAGTGCTACTACTACAAGCTCATCAACTACCACAGCCGGGGCGGCTACCACATGACCCAGTGGGTCGATGAGGCCCGTCTGCCCAAGGAGTGGGAAGCCCGCTGGACCGAGGACAAGTTCCCTTACCTCGCCCTGACGTGGAACCTCGCCGACGAAAGCGACTACGGCACGGGCCTTGTCGAGGACTACGCCGGGGACTTCGAGGCGCTGTCGCAACTGAGCGAGGCCATCGTCACTGGTGGCGTCATCGGCACGGAATTCCGCTGGGTCAACAACCCGAACGGCCTGACCTCGATAGAGGACTTCCGCAACAGCGTCAACGGCGACACTATCTCTGGCAATGCCAAGGACGTGACTGCCATCGCGCCGCCCGTCACGGAAGGCGTCAAGGTCGCACAGGCCGTGGCACAAGAGTACGTCCAGCGCATCAGCCGTGGCTTCCTCATGACCTCGGCGGTTACCCGTAACGCCGAGCGCGTCACGGCCGAGGAAGTGCGCATGAATGCGCTAGAGCTTGAGGGTGCCTTCGGTGGCACCTACTCGTCTCTGGCCCCTCAAGTGCAGAAGCCCATCGCGCAGTGGATGCTCGCTACCGCCGACTTCGATGTCAAGGGCAGCGACCTCAACATCGTGATCGTCACCGGCCTGGATGCGCTCTCGCGCAACGGGGAGCTTGAGTCCCTGGACGTAGCTTTCACCAAGCTCGCCAAGTTTGCCACTGCCCCGGAGCCCCTGCTCCAGCGCACCAAGTGGCAAGAGCTTTCCGACTTCATCGGCCAAGGCTGCGGCATCGACCTCAAGCGCTTCATCATGAGCGAGCAAGAGTTCGCCGCCGTGCAGCAACAGATGATGGCACAACAAGGTGCCCTAGAAGCCCAAACCGCAGGCGCTACAGCACAAGCTGAAGCCGCCGCACAACCTGAAGGAATCTGATCCACATGACCACCGAAAACACTGGCGCCGCTGCGCCCGCCCCCGCGCCCGTCGCTGCCCCTGTGGCTGCCCCTGCGCCCGTTGCGGCCCCCGCTCCTGCGCCAGCCCCGGCCCCTGCGCCGGCCGGTGAGCCCGTTGCGCTGCCCGTTGCCGAAGGTGACAAGGGCGCCAAGGGCGAGATTACCTACAACCCCACCGGCGATGCCGGCCTGGACATGGCGCTGACCTTCGTCGGCAAGCATGGCTTCGGCCCTGACCATCCATCCATGGTCGCCGCTATCAACGGGGACTTCAGCCTGCTGCGTGCAGAGCTTGCGGCCAAGAACCTCCCCGGCAGCGATGCCTATCTGGCCCTAGCCGAGAAGGCCTATGCGTCCTTCGACGCCAAGCACAAGGCCCAGCGCGAAGCCGACAAGGCTGCTGTGCTCAAGGTCGTGGGCGGCGAGGAGAACTGGACTGCGGTCCAGACCTGGGCCAAGGAGAACGCTGAGCCTCAAGAGCAAGCTGCGCTGAACGAGCTTCTGAGCAAGGGCGGCTACGGTGCTGTCGTGGCTGCGGGCTTCCTGGCCTCGCAGTACGAGCGTGCTACCGGTGGCGTCCCCGAGACGCAAGGCGCTGGCCCCAGTGCTGCCGCCAATCGTGGCTCGCCAGCCAACGACTCCGGGGCGCTTGACCCTAAGGCCTTCGGCCAAGCGGTCTACGAGGCCCGTGCTGCGCACAACCCGCGCAACGGTAACTTCGAGGACAGCGCTGCTTACAAGCAACTCCGCGAGCGCCGCGCACGCTTCAAGGGCTAAGCATCTGGTCCCTATAGTATAGGGGCCTTCTTGCGCCGCTTAACCAATCCCTCAGTTTGAGGGGCAACCCTCAACCACATAAGGAGGCCATCATGGCCCTTACCGAAAGCTACAACATTCAACGCCCCGGTCAGAAGAATGACGCGGGTGCCATCGATGCGCTGCACATCGAAGAGTACACCGGCATCGTCGAGAAGACGCTTGACCGTGTTGCCAAGCTGACCCCGCACATCCCGTTCCGCACGGTTCGCGGTACGTCCATGATCACGAACTACGCCATCGGCGAGTCCACGCTCCAGAAGGTTACGCCGGGCCAAGTGCTCGACGGCACCCGCAACGACTTCTCCAAGAAGACGCTGCATGTCGAGACGACCATCGCTGCGCGGAACGTGATCCCGCAGATCGAAGTCTTCCAGACCGAGTACGATGCCCGCAAGGAAATCGGCGAAGAGCACGGCAAGAAGCTGGGCAAGTTCAAGGATCAAGCTCTGTTCATCCAGGGCATCCGCGCCGGCCAAGCTACCGCTTCCGGCTACGACAACGCCACGCCGGCCGGCAAGCCTGCTGGTCATGCCGGTGGTTCGCAAGTCACGATGGCCTCGGCCCTCGACCTGCTGGACCCGGCCAAGCTGTACGCGTACTTCGCGGACCTGCTCGCCAAGATGCAACTGAAGGACGTGGACCCGCAGACCGAAGGTGTCATCATCGGCGTCAAGCCGGACGTGATGTACACGCTGTTCCAAGCCGAAGCCCTGGTCAACCAGAACTACGTCACGGCCAGCGGCACCAAGGTGGACGGCTTCGTCCTGAAGACCTTCGGCGTTCCGGTCATCGGCACGAACAACTTCCCCGGCGGCGAGAACATCGTCGGCCACTTCCTGGATACCGTCAACAACGACAACGCCTTCTCCGGTGACTACACCAAGGTGGCGGCTGTTGCCCTGAGCCCGCGTGCCCTGCTCGCCGGCCAGACGTTGGCCCTGGAAACCGACGTGTTCTACGACAAGCTCAGCAAGTCGTGGTTCGTGGACGCTGCTGAAGCCTACTCGGCCACCAGCAACCGCCACGAGTACGCCGGCGTTCTGCTGAAGCCGTAAGGCACATCGCACAGTTATTCCTTTCATTAGGCGTAACTGTGCGCTTCGTTTATTAGGAGATTCACCCATGAGCACTAAGCTCGACGTAGTCAACGCCTGCCTAGCGATCATGGGCGAGGCCCCTCTCAACGCCCTCACTGAGGACCATGCTTTCAAGGAAGCTGCCCTCAAGTACTTCGAGGACAACAACAACCAGATTCAGTCCAAGGGCTGGTGGTTCAACAAGGAAGACCTCACGCTGCGTGTCAGCCCCGTGGACTTCCGCGTTACCTTGCCCGGCGATACCGGAGCCTTCGAGGTGACGGACCCTTACGCCGTGCGCAGCCGCTACGCCCAGCGCGGTCGCCGGCTGTACGATCTTCAGGAAGGCACGGACATGTTCCCTGCGAACTTCCAGATCAAGGGCAAGCTCACTCGCATCATCCCCTTCGAGGACTTGCCCGTCAGCGTCGGCGCTTACATCGAGCGCAAGACCGTGCTGGACTTCCAGAACCAGTATGACGGCGACCAGACGAAGACGCGCAACCTGACCATTGAGGTCTACGGTAACGGCGTCAACATCCCCGGCTTGCGGGCTACGGCTGAGGCCGAGAACATCCGCAACACAAAGATGAACTTCATCCACAACAGCACGCGCATGATGCGCATCCGCCAGCGGATCAATCAAGTCCGCTTCTAAGGAGACCCATGAAGACCGGAGGCTCTTACCCTTCCCTGCTGCGCGGCGTCAGTCAGCAGCCCGCCGATGTCCGCCAAGGCGGGCAGCACGCCGAGCAGATCAACATGATGCCCGACCCTGTAGAGGGCCTCACGCGCCGCCGTGGTTCGGTGTACGAGAACTTCCTGCAACTGGGCACGCCCACGACCGAGGAGCGCAAGGTCGCCATGCTGCTAGGCGCCGGGTGCTACAAGGCGCATCGGCACATCAGCAACGGATGGGACTACCTCATCCTGTTCCGTGAGCGCGATGTCGAGTCCGTGGTGGACCTCGCCCTCCCTGGTGTACTCACCAACCAGCTTCCGCCCGTAGTCGTCTACAACATGACGATGAATCGCTTCGTGCCTCAGCATCCTACGGACGCTCCCACGAACGATCAAGCCAAGGGCATCAGCTGGAATGGCGTCGGCCCTGTCGTGTCCATCGGGCGCTTCGTGGCTTACAGTCACAAGGGGCACGCGGGCGCGAGCTTCAACCCCAGTGTCGGCCAGAACATCGGCAACTATCCTATCGTCTGGATTCGCGGCGGTGCGTACACGCGCACCTACAGCGTCAAGGTCGAGGGCTACGGCACGGCCTTCGTGACTACGCCGGATGCCGGCCTAGCTGGCGCCGCTGAGGCCATCAGCCCGCAGAACATTGCGAACGCCATGGCTACGCAGTTGAGCGCCCTGGGTGTGGCCCCTGCCGTCATCGGCTCGCACATCTTCATCAATGCCCTGGGCGCCAACCTGACCGTCACGGACGGCGGCGACGGCTCACTCATCAGCGGCATGGGTCAAGTCGTGAGCGACGTGAGTGAGCTTACCATCATGGCCTACAACGCCTCGGTGGTTCAAGTGGGCTCGAACCCTGAGACGTGCTTCTACGTCAAGGCGTTCAACGTGGACCTCTCGGCCTCGCCCTTCGGCAAGACCGTCTGGCGGGAGAGTAGCAGCGGCGGCATGCCTGCCGCGAGCGCGGGCCTAGCGCTACTCGCCATCAAGAGTGACGACGCGTACTTCAGCCTGGGCGGCGTCACTGCCGGCACCTTCCCGCTGGAGCCTAACGCGCCGAAGCTGGTGGAGCCCGCAGCGGGCAACGTGTTCACGAACCCTTACCCGGCCTTCATGCAGAAGGGCCTGAAGATCACCTACCTGGGGATGTTCCAAGATCGCCTCCTCGTGGGTGCTGGTTCGTTCCTTGCCGTCAGCGGCGCAGGCGACTACTTCAACTTCTTCCGCTCATCGGTAGTTACCGTGAACCAGAAGGACGGCTTCGAGATGTCGGCGCAGGGCGGCGAGGATGACATCCTGCGCTGCGGCGTACCGTACAACAAGAACCTCGTGATCTTCGGGGACAAGCGCCAGTACATCATCAGCGGGCAAGTAGCTCTTACGCCCACGTCGCCAAACATGAGCGTGATGACGACCTACGAGAACGCGGGCGAGGTCGCGCCCATCGCAGCAGGCGGGCAGATTTACTACGCCCGCAACCGTGAGGGCTCGGTGGACGTGCACCAGATTCAGCCCGGAGCCTACGTGGACAGCGCCGAGAGCTTCCCTAGCTCGGCCCAGGTCAGCACCTACATCCCGTCTGTGGCAACGCAGATGGAAGGTGTAGCGGCTGCACCCTCGCACATCCTCGTTCGCTCCAAGCCCACGCAGGACGGCTTGCACCTGTTCACCTACCTCGACCAGCCGGACGGCCGGAAGCAGGATGCGTGGCACCGCTGGAAGTTCGACGCTGCCTGCGGCAAGCTCATGGGCGTGGCCTCCGCGCCTGACGGCGTGCAGCTTATCTGGCTCCGCGTGTCCGGGAACGACTGGCGCTTCGTCGCTGACCGTGTGCCGATGCATGTGGGAGAAGGCGCTACGCCGTGGCTGGACAGCCAGCGCACGTACAGCAGCTTCGTGAGCAATGCCCGCGAGGTGGACGACAACCCGACCCCTTGGGATGTCGCCTACGACAAGACGAGCGTGCGCTACCTCATCGGCGATGACCTCGCTAACGTGGCCCCGCTGCTGGCGCAGTACCCGACCGAGACCTCAAAGCTCTGGCTCGGCCTGCCCTTCGAGTCTAGCGTGACGCTGACCAACCCCTACACCCATGACGGTGAGGGCAAGGCCATCCTGTCCGGGCGGCTCGTGATCGGGCGCTTGCTCGTGAAGCTCAAGAAGACGGCAGCCCTCGTGGCCGAGCTTGTCCACGGCAGCACGACCCTGACGCGCGTCTTCAATGGGCGCATCCTCGGCAGCCCGGTCAACCAGATCGGCAAGGTTGCCGTGACCGACGCGGATCACTCCGTGGGCGTAGGGCGCGAAACCCGCGAGTACACGATGACGCTCAAGAGCAAGCTCTGGCACCCGCTGACCATCACTGGCATCGAGTGGATCGGCCAATCCTTCAACCGCACACCGCGATCCTCATAGGAGACTTATGGACGCTGGACTCATCAGCGCCGGCTTTGGCATGCTCAACGGAGCTATCCAGGCGTCCGGCCAAAACGCTGTCAGCCTCATCCAGGCGAACAGCAACAACGCCATCCGTGGTATCAACAACGAAACGCGCCGGCACATCAGCGCCCGCAATGCGGCTATCACTAGCCTGCAACGCTGGGCGCAGAGCGTGCGCAACAGCCGCGTAACGGAGAGCATCGAGCGCACGCAAGAGGCGCTTACCACGAACTTCAATCGCACGCGCGATGCCAAGACCCGCCAGAACTTCGCTGTAGCTACCCAGCAAGCAGAGGAGCAAGGGCGCTTCGCGGCATCGGCTGCGGCCTCGGGTGTCACGGGCTCGGTGGTGGACGTCATCGACATGACCGCCAACGTGCGCAACAACATCCAGAACGAGGCTCGCTTGCAGGAGGAGAACCAGACGGTCTATGACCAGAAGCAGACGGAGTTCCGCACGCGCTGGGCCTTGCTGGACAACATGGACTACTCGCTTATCTTCGACAACCCGGAGATTATCGACGCCTCGCAGGAGACTGTCCGCACCGTGAACCCGCTAAGCGCGGGCATCGGGGCCATCGGCGTCTCGGGCTTGCAGTCCATCGCCAGCGCGGCGAGCAGCCTGTTCAGTTCGCCGCAGGGCATCACGCAGACCGTGGGCCAGATCAACGGCGGCATCACGGGCACCTCGTCCTTCAGCTTCAACCCTTCGACCTCAGGCCCCAACTACCTGAGCATCGGTAACCTTTAGGAGAACCTATGGCCGGAGAGCCTACAGTCAACCCCAACGAGCTTGGGGCACCCGCCCAAGGCTTCGGCCAGACGGTGTCCTTTGCTTTCGACCCTCGGGGTCAGACGCCGCAGCAGCGCGTCATCACGTCCAACGGCCCGCGCGTGGGCGTGAACGGCGGCGTCGCCATGGGCGGCAAGAGCCCCAACAACCAAATCCAAGTGGGGCCTGTGGACCCTACTGCCGCCCTGCTCATCAAGGCCAGCGCCGGCATCATGGAGAAGGAAGTCGAGAAGGCACGCAACGAACAGTTCGTGCAGGGCATGCAGCGTGCCATGGAGGGTGAGGCCCTTGAGGACATCAAGGCCAGCAAGCCATGGTACACCAAGATATTCGGGGACACCCCGGACATCGAAGGTGCCCGCGCCTACACCGCGCAGGATACGGTCAACCGTGTGCTGACCGAGCAGACCGCGAACATCAAGAGCCTAGCTGAGCTTAGCCCGCAAGAGGCCAGCAAGCACTTCAGCCAAGTGATGCAGGGTGCGCTGACTGGCGACAGCGGCGCAGACTCCCTGGTCATGAAGGGCCTCATCGACGGCATGCCCGCGCTGATGAAGGCGCAGGCCAAGGCCAACGTCGCGCACCGCCAGACGGTCGCGGCGAACAGCATGTCCCGCAGCATCAACAGCGGAGCCGCTGCCCTTCAGCAGTTCGGTGAGTCCTACGCGGACGACACCATGGACGAGAAGGACTTCAAGGCCCGGCAGGACGCCTTCGTGATGTCCGCGCTGCCGCCCATGGGCATCGACGAGGAGAGCTACAAGAAGACGCTCACGCAGAGCATGCTCGCCATGGCGTCCCAAGGACAGTTCCATGCGCTCGAAGCGCTGCGCTCGCGCGGCGTGCATGCTGCGCTGGACGCCGACCAGTCCCGCCGTGTGGACGAAGCTGCCATGACGCAAGGGGCCAAGGCCCGCGACCGCTACGCCTTCCGGTTCTCCAAGGAACTCGCGGAGATTAAGAGCGACAGCGCGATCCTCCCGAACAACATGACGCCGAACGAGCTAGGCGCCAAGATAGACAAGGCGAACAGCGCGTACAAGCGCCTGACCGGTAGCCCGGTGGACCTCATCACGAGCGACCAGAAGGCCGACCTCTTGGCCGGCAGCCTGAACTACATCAAGCGTGAGGGCATCAAGGCCGAGGAGCGCCAGCAAACCCTACGGGACAAGCAGGCCACGCAGGACCAGAAGGACGCAGCGGCCAAGGAGCAGGCTGCGCAGGTCTCGCGCTTCGTGGCGGACGGTGACGTGCAGCTTGCGAAGAAGGCGACCAAGGCGACGGATGACGAGATTGACCTGGAGTTCGCCAAGCAGGCAGACGCCAACAAGGAATCGGCACCTTTCCTAATGCTGTCCAACTTCGTCAAGTCCGGCTACGTCAACAGCATCATCAGCAATCGCTTCCAGAGCGAGATGCGGCTGTCCGAGGGCTTCGACCCTGCGACGGGGCGCCGGCGCGATGCGCCTACTGACGGCTGGTTCAAGAGCGTGCAGGTCTATGACGCCCTCAAGGCGCAGAACCCTGACATGGCCGCGAGCTACTTCGGCGAGTACGGTCCGCGTCTGGAGCGTGCATCGCGCATGCTCAACGGGCAGTACGATGGCAAGCGCGGCGACGAGGCTCGCATCTTCACGAGCACCATGGACCGCAGCGGCCTAGCCAAGCGTGACCCTCTGACCGACAAGGAACACAACGCCTTGACCGAGAAGATCAAGGACACGAACAGCAACGCCGTGGTGCGCTGGTTCACCGGCAAGACCAACCTCCGCGCGGACGCTATCGACACCCTCAGCCGCTATGCCAAGCAGGCAACTGAGGACTGGCGGATGGCTGACATGACGGACCAAGAGGCCGTTGAGCGCGGCGTCTCGCAGACCCTGACCAGCGGCAAGCTGGAAATCATCGGGGGCTTCGCAGTGAAGAACCCTGACGCCATGCCGGGCAAGCGCCCCAGGAGCCTCCGGGACATCATGGACGGCGAGGGTGCGAACTTGGTGGCTGTGCCCGCTGACCAGTACGACGAGTACTTCGCGGGCTTCCTGCACGAGAAGATGAAGGTGCCGACCAACCTCGGCGCTACCACCTTCACGCGCCGGGGCGATGGCTTCGTGCTCACCGCTATGGACCCGGACACGAACCAGATGCTGGTGTTCCCCTTCACCAACGCAGCACTTCACGAGTACGCCGCAGAGCGCACGAAGAAGGACACGGGTAAGAAGCGCTTCGCCTACGGGCCGCAGATCACCTACACCGCAGATGTGCCTAACGCACAGAACTTCCAAATCCCAGCCGCAGAGCGTGCTCGCCGTCAGGCAGAGCTTGAGCGCAAGGCTAAACGTTAAAGGATCATATGAACATCGGAGAATTCTCTGCCCTCAGCCGTGAGGAACAACTGGCGGAAGCCGGCCGCATTGCTAACGGCACGGACCCTTCGGTGTTCGTAGGGATGCATCGCGTTGAGAGCGCAGGCGGCACGCAGATGCTGTCGCCTGCTGGCGCCGAGGGACACTTCGGGCTGATGCCCAAGACTCGCGCCGTTTGGGAGAAGCGCTTCGGCGCCAAGGTCGATCCCATGGACTACGGGCAGTCGCTGTTCACCGCAGCGCACACGCTCAAGGAGAACCTTGGGCGCTTCAAGAATCTGCCTGACGCGCTCCGTGCGTACAACGGCGGATGGGACCCGGCTACCTGGGGCAACAAGGAGACCGCCGCCTACGCTGGTCTGGTGCTTGGTACGGACGTGGCCCCTGTGTCCGAGGCCAACGCCAGCACCGCCGCCGCCCTGCCCTCTGTAGTGGCCCGCGCGGATACCCTGTGGGACACGCCCGGCGCACGCGCTGGCAAGCCCGCCAAGCCCGGCAAGAGCACCGAGGTGAAGGACGCTACCGCTGCATACGTGCAGACGCTCAGCGGGGCTCCTGCCGCGCCTACGGCACGCACCTTCGGGGCCGGTGCCGACGAGACCGGCGAGCAGCAGGCGCGACAGCGCGAGCTTGACGCAGAGCGCGGCTTCTTCGTGAAGGCCGGCGCCGCGTTCTCGGACGGGCTGTTCGGTGACATGTACCGCGCCGTCACGCGCGACCGCGAGGAAGCTGACCCGGAGTTCCGCGTGGATGAGGCTGCCCTCAAGGGGCGCAGCAAGGCCGAGCAGCAGGACCTCCGCGCCGCCGTGAGCAAGGTGCAGTTCGACCGCATCATGCGCGAGCAGGATGAGCACAACTCGGCGGGCAAGGTGACGTTCTCGGATGGCATCTGGTCTGGCCTTGCGGCTACCATGTTCGGCGCCGCCCCTGAAGCCATCATCACTGGTGGCATCGCTAGCGGCTTGTTCCGCGTCGGCGGCATCGGCGCCTACCATCTGGCCCGTGAGGGTAAGACGGCGCAGGCTATCTCCTCCCTGGCCGCTGAGGGCATCGTCGGCAACGTGGCTACCACTGCCGCGATGGATATGCTGGGGCATCGTCAAGGTGCCAGTGACTACGCGATGGGTGTGGCCGGTGGCCTGCTCAATCCGCTGTTTGGCGCACGCTCCGCGATGCGGGCTGCTGACCACGCAGAGGCAGCGCGTAGTGCGCAGCTTGTCATCGCCCAAGCGGCGAGCAATGAGCAAGCCCTGCTGAACCGCGCAACCGAGCGAGCCGGTACGCTGGCTACGCCGGACGAGATTCGCCGGCACATGGACATCATCGAAGCAGAGGACGCGCGTGCCCCGCACGCCGCCGCAGTGACGCCCGTTGATGAGGCTCGCAAGATCAAGGCCGGAGGTATCGACGAGATACTAGAAGAACAGGCCAAGCTGCGCGAGGCCGGGGCCGCTGGCTCCGCCGACATGCGGGCCGAGGGCAACGCTTCCACGAGCGTACCCACTGCGCGATGGGAAGACCCGAACTTCCAACGCGCTCGCGTGGACCGCCTCAAGTTCGACGAGAACTGGCGCTCCGGCGTCAAGCGTACCCTCGATAACGAGTTCGACGCTGACGCTATCGAGGCCCTGCCCGGTGGCGTGCATGTGACGCAGGCCGCAGCGGCTAACCCCAAGCTGGCCCGGCAGATCAACGACATCACCGAGCTTTCGCAGAAGTACGGGCTAGGCAAGGTCGTCATCGGCAGCGGCAACACCGACCCGAACGCGCAGGGCATCGCCATGAGCTTCGGTGACACGCACGTCATCGGCCTGAGTGACAAGCCCCTGAAGACTGACCGTGCGCACACCGCGTGGCACGAGATTGGACATGCCATCTACCATCAGCACGCGCCCACGGCGCCCGTGGAACTGATGGGCCGCATCGACGGCGAGTGGAAGAACTTCGTTGCGCAAGCCATCAAGCGCGACCCCGCTGCCTGGGAAAAGCGCTGGGCTCTGACCTCGCCTAACACGCAAGTCAAGGACCCTGCGCTCACTGCGTACAACCTGGACCGCGACGAGTTCATGGCCGAGCAGTTCGTGAAGCACCTACAGAGTGCGGCGATGTCCGGGCGCATGGGCAACAAGCTCAGCAAGAGCGTGCTGGACAGTATCAGCGAGGCAATCGCAAACGTGCTGGACTATGTCAAGTCCCTCATCGACAAGGGTTACGTCAAGCCCGGGAAGGCTGCCGACGAGTTCTTCTCGCAAATCCTTGAGGGCGGCTTCGCTAAGAAGGCGAAGGGTGAGCAGTTCCTCGCGCCTGAGCTTAAGCTCCCGTCGCTCGATGAACTTGGCGCCAAGAGCGTTGACGTCATCCCTGACGATGTGCGCAAGCAAGTCGAGTTGATGCAGACGGACCCCACCAGCCTGAAGCATGGGCTGAACAACCTCCCGATGAGCACGCCCGCAGAGCGTGCGGAGGCGCTCCAGATTCTGGACATCTGGAAGAAGGCCGACAGCGAGCCCGTAGCCGTGAACAAGAAGGCGCTCAACCGCATCTTCAACAACAAGTTCCTGCAAGCCCTGAACCCCACCAGCAACACCATGCTGCGCTCGAAGAACCCTGTCCTTAACATGGCAGCGGCCGAGCTTGTGGAGAACGCGGGCGGTGCCGCTGGCCGGCGCAGCACTGCGTCTATCAGCAAGCACCTGAACGAGCGAGCCATCATCGGCGACAGCATCAACCAGACGAACAACGCTTTCAAGGCGTGGTTCCGTAAGCAGGAAGGCATCAGCTTCCGCGATGAAGCCCTGAGCAACAAGGGCCGGGACCAGTTCGACCGCTTGGTCGCAGAGGAGATTGAGTACCGCCGCATGGGCGGGGATCGCCCTGACCTCGGTGAGAACGTGCGTGCCGCTGCTGACGCAATGGAAGCAGCCTTCGAGCGCTCGCGCGTGCGCCAAGTGCAAGCCCAAACCCTGGGCTGGCAGAACCTCAGCGAGTCCGCTAAGGGCTACCTGCCGCACCGTATGCGCAGCGACGCCTACCGGGCGTTGACGCTGGAGCAGAAGAACGCCCTACAGGGCGAGCTTGCTGACCAGTTCGTGACGGTGAGTGGCTTCGACCCCGAGTTCTCCATGAACCTCGCGGCTCGCTACCTTGACCGCGTGAACAAGCGGGCGCTCGGTGGCGTGGATGCGCCCATGGCGCTGCATCAACCCGGCGCGGCCGAGGTGGTGCGCGAGGCGCTGACGGCTGCGGGCCTGACGCGTGAGCAAGTGCAACAGCAGATGGGCAAGTTTACCCGTGGCGCCGCAGCGCATACGAAGAGGCGCCTTAACCTGAACCTCATGAAGGAAATCGAGAGCAAGGACGGAAAGAACTTCAAGCTCATCGACCTCTACGAGACGAACAGCCTCAAGCTGCTTCGGGGTCAGGCCTCCCGCGTGAGCGGCGAGGTTGCGCTAGCGCAGCACGGCATCATGGGCAAGCCCGGCCTAGCGATCCTGCGCCGGGCTGCGGAGTTCGGTGACACCACCGAGACCGCGACCCGCGCTGAGATGGAAGCCTTCGACCAGATCGGGGCCGAGCTACTGGGCGAGCCCTTCGGCACGCAATCGAAGCCCCTGGACCGCGTTGTCAAGTACACCAGCTTGGCGTCTCTCGGCGGCATGGGCTTCAACCAGTTGAGCGAAGTGATGAACGGGCTGACGACCCTCGGGCTCAAGGGCCTGACGGGGCAACTGCCCGAGCTTGCTCGCGTGCGCTCGGAGGTGCTCAAGCTCGCGCGAGGCGAGAAGGTGGACAACAGTCTGCTGACCAGCATCGAGACGATGTCGGGTGTGGAGTTCGGCCTAGACGCCTACAAGTTCGTGTTCCCTTGGGACAACCCGGACTTGCCCACCCAGGCGATGGGCTATGACTCCCTCAACTTCTTCGACAAGGCTGCCAACAAGGCAGGCGAGTTGCAGGCTAAGTACAGCGGCTGGCGTGCGATCCACGCTGCCCAAGTGCGTAGCGCTGCCGAGCAGTTGGTGCTGAAGATCGCGCGGTTCTCACAAGAGGGCAAGCCCGACAAGTACCTTGAGGACATCGGCATCAGTGCCGAGGTGTTCGCTCGGCTGAAGAAGGACATGCCCAACATCGTCAAGTGGAAGGATGGCAAGGTGGATCGCTTCGACATCACGAAGGCCACCGACAGCGCTGCGGCTAACGAGCTTATACAAGCCGTGCACCGTGGCGCTGCTCAGATCATCCAGGGCAGCTTCATCGGCGAGAGTGGCAAGTACATGCACTCCTCGCTCGGGCGGTTGTTCGCGCAGTTCCGCAACTTCTCCATCCTCTCGGTGGACAAGCAGATCGCCCGGCGCGTGGGCATGGAAGACTACTCGGGCTTGGCCCTTACCGCAGCGGCCTCGTTCGCTGCCGCTATGCCTATTCAGTACGCCCGCTACTACGCGGCGTCCATTGGTCGCAAGGACCAAGAAGAGTACTTGAATAAGCAACTGAGCTTCAGCAACCTATCCACGGGTGCGCTGAACTACATGAGCGTGTCCGGCCTCGGCGGGGACGCCGGCAACGTGGTCCGGGCCTTCATGGGTCTCGGCACGGTGGCGGGGCGCTCGGGCTCAGAGTCCGACTTGTTCGGCAACATCATCGCCCCATCAGTGGGCAAGGTGGACAAGCTGTGGCAATCGCTACAGGACACCAAGGAAGGCGTAGACCCCAAGCCCTTCCTGAAAGCAATGCCCTTGAGCAACCTCCCCGGTGTGCTGCAAGGTGTGACCGCGCTTACGAACTAGGCACGGTTCCTATACTACAGTTTGCTCAGGGCTTCGGCCCTGGGACTGTGGTCCCATTCTACTATCGGAGGCCTCGTGGCAATCCCTACTCGACAATTGCTGAGCCAGACCAGCTACGACACCGATGGTGTAACGACCGTCTGGAACTTCTCTTTCTCTGACGGCTACCTCGACCGCGACTACGTTAAGGTTCAACTCCTCGACAAGGCCACGGGCGTCGTCACCCAACACCCGATCACCGACGTCAATTTCCTCGGTGACTTCCAGCTTACCCTCACGCCCGCCTTCCCGACCGGCAGTGAGCTTACCATCTACCGCGACACCCCGAAGGACGCGCCTCTAGTGAACTTCGCGGACACGGCCTCGCTGACTGAAATCAGCTTGGACACGAACGCGCGGCAGGCGGTGCATATCGCAGCCGAGAGCAATGACGGATTGGCTACCGCCATCGACAGCGTCTCGGAGATTGCCAACTTCGTGCAGGCCGCGAGCGACTTCGCGGATGCGGCCGAGGCTTCGTCCATCGCTGCGGACGCCAGCGCCGATGCGGCTACTACCAACGGTGCCGCGCAGGTCGCGCTCGCTACCACGCAAGCCAACAACGCTGCGGCTTCGGCACTGGCTGCCAACGACAGCGCCATCGCTGCGGACGCTTCGGCGGATGCCGCTGCCGCCTCTGCCGCGAGCATCGCGGGCGGGCCTGTGGCTAGCTGGGCCGGCCTCACCGACACCATCACCCAAGGCGAGGCCATCGCGGCCATCGGCGCGGACATGCCCGTGAGCACGGCGCAATCAGCGGCCATCCTGACGTTGCAGAACCTGTACCCCATGACGGGCGTGCGCTTCAACTTCG